>Ga0315336_1001449_pt1 | contig 46166 bp, 42 predicted proteins | sample ASW5metaG_FD_204512 | JGI IMG/M metagenome (GOLD analysis project Ga0315336, IMG submission 204512) | Ammonia-oxidizing marine archaeal communities from Monterey Bay, California, United States - ASW #5 | ecosystem: Environmental > Aquatic > Marine > Intertidal zone | place: USA: California... | reverse complement strand
CTTAGCTCGCAAACTACGCCGCTACATCAACGCCTACTCGAAAGACGCCAAACCGTTCCGCTGGAAGTATTCGAAACCTTCACGCCGCATCCGCCATGGTAAAACTATCTCTGCGACAGTCCACTAGTTGCCAAAGGCGTAGAGGTGCTCGGCGGTGCGGATGAAGATCTTGCCGTCGGATAGGGCGGGGGTGGCGAAGGTTTCTTCGCCGAGATCGTTGACGTTGGTGATCTCCCACTGACCGGCGGCGCGCAGGACGGCGATCTTACCGCCTTCGCTGGTGAGGTAAACCTTGCCGTCCGCGGCGACTGGCGAGGCGGTATAGCCCTCAATGGCTTCGCGGACGCGGCCTTGTTTGAGGCGCTTGCCGGTCTCGGCGTCGAGGGTTTCGAGGATGCCGCCGTTCTTGATGAGGTAGATGACGTTGTCGTAGATCAGGGCCGTGGGGATGACGTAGTTGAAGGCTTTCTCGTAGCGCCAAAGTTCTTTGGGTTCGGCGCCGTCGCCGAAGCGGAAGGCAACGAGACTTGAGGGTGCAACGGTCGTCTGGGCTCCAGCGATCCACTCGTCCATGGTGAGTAGACCGTCTTTGTTGCCGGTGTATTTGGCTAGGCCGAACATGAAGGCGTTGGTGCTGAGTTCGGTGCGACTCAAGAGGCCGTCGCTGTCTTTGTCGCGCTCTTCGAAGGAGGTCTCCCAACGGCGATTGGCGTCATTGCCGTAACCAAAGGTGTAGACGGTGTCGCCGTTGAGCACAGGGCTGGCGACGATGGCGGGTGCGATCGTGTTTTGTCCCCAGAGCCGTTTGCCGTTATCGAGGCGATGGCTGCCGATCCAGCTTCGGCTGACGGTGACGAGCTGTGTACCACTGGAACTGTCGTAAATCAGTGGGGTTGCCCAACCCTGGCCTTCCTCGCGCGGCGTTTTCCACTCGATTTCGCCGTTCTCGGGGTTGAACGCCGCTATGTAAGAGCCCTCGGCCTGGTCGAGCTGAAGGACGATGCGGCCGTCCGCAAGGATGGGGGCTGAGGATTGTCCCATGAAGTTGGCGAAGGGGCCGAGCGGCGTGGTCCAGCGGTGTTTGCCGGCTGCGTCATAGGAGATCAGGCCGACATCACGAAAAAAGACAAAGACATTTTCGCCGTCGGTTACCGGCGCAACAGAGGCCGGTTCGTTGAGTTGGTGAATATCGGCTTCGCGAGACCGCTCGATGGAACGTTCCCATGCAAGCTTGCCGGTTTGGCGGTCGAAACATTGGGTGAAGAGCTGGCCGTCATCGAATGCGGTGAGAAAGATGTGGCTATCGCTGAGAACAGGCGAGCTTTTGCCCGGCCGCACCGAAGCTTTCCAGATGACGTTTAGGTCCGGGCCGAACTCAGATGGGTAGCCAGTGCCCTGAGCGATGCCTGACCCGTTGGGGCCTCGGAAGCGGGTCCAGTCTTCGGCGGAGGCCGGGATTGCTGCGAACGCGACAAGGATGAGGATAAAGGCACGGCGGCAGAGATTCATGTTGAGGGAATTGTAGCGCTCCGTGAAGCAGCACGGAACATAGGCCGTGGGTCGTATCAGGTTTCGGCTAGCCGCTTGAGATGCGGGCCATGGGGTCGGTGGGATTGGGCTTTTGCCCTCTGAGTTCGGCTTCGAGTTGCTCGACTCTGTCGCTGAGCGAGGAGATCATTTGGCCGACCGGATCGGGCATGTGTCCGTGCTCGAGTTGTTCTTGCTCTTCGTCATGCACCGCGATGCCACGGACGGCAACAACACGTCCTGGAATGCCGACGACTGTGGAGTGCGCATCGACCGATTTGACGACCACCGATCCGGCGCCAACGCGAACCCACTCTCCAACCGTGATGTCGCCCAGCACCTTTGCACCGGAACCAACGACGACGTGGTCCTCGAGTGTGGGATGGCGCTTTGCTTTCTCGTGGCCCGTACCGCCTAGCGTGACGCCCTGGTAGAGCAGAACATCATCGCCGATTACGGACGTTTCGCCGATGACCACGCCCATACCGTGGTCGATGAAGAACCGCTGACCAATCGTGGCCCCGGGATGAATCTCAATGCCGGTCAACGCGCGGGACAGATGGGACAGTAGCCTCGCAACGACGAAGAGCCGCCACTGGTAGAGCTGATGCGCAACGCGATGGATCAATATCGCGTGGACTCCGGGATAGCACAGCAGAACCTCCAGACGGCTGCGCGCCGCCGGGTCTTGCCGAAACACCGTCTCGAATTGCTCTCGGATCGTCCAAAACATCGGGCCTCCCTATCAGAAGGGCAGGTAGACTTCGGTTGCAGCATGCGGCGATCGCGTCGCCGGGATCTTTGTTTGAGGTGCGGTCCGCAACAAGGCGGCACCGTGGGATTTGTCCTGGAGAGCCGACGCTAGGCCGGCTCTTTACAACAGCACTGGAATCGGTGCATCATGGCGGGTTTTTCTTGATGCTAGAGCAGCATCAGAGGATTGTCAAACCGGTGAGTCGCCGCTTGAAGCAGCGGCTCAGCCGCCGTTAGACGACGCTTGGTAGGAGAGACCATCGGTCGATTGCAGCGCTCGACCGACACCTTTGCGCAGTCCCCGGAGAGCGGCGACGAGTTGGTCGGTATCGAGGCGGACCTGACTGGTTCGGTTGCTGCTAAGCCGCAATATGAGAAGAGCGTAGGCGCAGTAGAACGAGACGCTCTGCTGGAGGAGTACTGTCCCGAAGTTTGGGTCCTCGATATAGGGTGCGAGAGAGCGGCACATCGAGAGCATTCGGCCGAAGTCCTGACGCAGCTCACGAAGATACGCCCGCATGATCCGCCGGCGGCGGCTGAGAAACCAGTCTCGATTCTCTTCCCCTAAAGCGCCCGGACGACACACAAAGTCAGCATCTTGTTGCGCGAGGAGTCGACTCATGACGCGGTAGCGATAAAGGCCGGCGGCCTGAGCCGCAAACGCCTGGCTGTCGGCGAGCAGGTTCGGAGTTTGTTGATGCCGCCGCAGGAGCAACCAGACGGTACCACCGCCCATGAGGACGATGGCAGTGAGGACGATGAGAGGCACCGTCACGAAGCGCTTCCTTCGGCGCCGGCCGAGGCCGCCAGTGAGCGAGCGGATCGTGAGCGCGACAGAATGCGGGAATAGGTTGGCGCTTCCTGTTCCGACGCTAAGATCCGGGCAAAGTTCTCAGGGGTCAACGGGCGGCTCAGGTAATAGCCCTGGGCTTCGTCGCACTTGCCGGTATTGGCGAGAAACTGGAACTGTTGTTCGGTCTCGACACCTTCACAGATGACTTGGAGGCCGAGCGTTTGGCCCAGAGCCATCAAGCCTGAGGCGAGTGCAGCGCCTTCGGGGTCGCCGGTGGCTTCTTGGACGAACGAGCCGTCGATCTTCAGCGTCTGGATGGGGAAGCGCTGCAGATACGTCAACGAAGAATAGCCGGCACCGAAATCGTCGAGTGAGAACTGGATGCCCATTTCGTATAGCTGAACGAGAGGATCAATAATCTCATCGGCATTTTCCATCAAAGCACTCTCGGTTATTTCGAGCTGAAGGAGACTATTGTCTAGGCCCGACCGCCGAAGCGCATTCAAAACCGTCTCCACCAAGTCCGGATGGCGGTATTGACGTGGCGAGATGTTCACCGCGAGTCGGACCTCGGGGAGTCCCGACTTGTGCCAGGCTTTCATCTGGCGGCAGGCTTCCTCCAGAATCCAAGCCCCCACGGGGTTGATCAGCCCCATCTCCTCGGATACCGGAATGAACTCTTGTGGCGAGACGAGGCCTCGCGTGGGGTGATTCCACCGCACGAGCGCTTCACAGCCCGTAATCCGTCCGGACTCCAACGACACGAAGGGCTGGTAGTGCAGGACAAACTCTTCGCGCTCCACCGCCCGGCGCAGGCTGGTTTCCAGCGATAAGCGCTCGACGGCTTGCGTGTACATCGATTGATCGAACAGGGCGTGACGGCCTTTACCGGCGGCCTTTGCCCGATACATCGCTGTATCGGCGTCGCGAATGAGGCCCTCGGGCGTCTCTTCACGCTCGGGCCTGACGGCGATACCGATGCTCACGCTGACGAAAACCTCGTTTTCGTCGAGCATAAACGGATGGGAGAGTTCTTGCTGAATGCGTTCGGCGATGCGGGCGGCTTGCTCGGCGTTCGGCAACCCTTCCACGAGAATCGCGAACTCGTCGCCGCCGAGGCGCGCCAACGTCTCCTGAGGCCGTAGCACCAGTTTAAGGCGATTGGCGATACCGACAAGGAGTTGATCGCCGACGTGATGTCCCAAGCTGTCATTGACGTGCTTGAAACGATCGAGATCGAGGAACAACAGGGCGAACATGTCGTTGGGGGTACGACGGCTATCCTCGACGACACGATGCAACACACGCAGGAAGTGGCTCCGGTTAGGCAGCCCCGTCAGCGAATCGTACAGCGAATCGCACATGAGCTGTAGTTCGACCTTCTTGCGCGAGGTGGTGTCGGTCTGCGAACCGGCTAACCGCAGGGGTTGTTGGCGTTCGTCCCGCACCGCAACACCTTTGCACAACATCCAACGATAGGTGCCGTCGCGGTGGCGAATACGATACTCGACTTCGAAATGGGGTGTGTCGCCTTCGAGGTGAGCCCGAAGAGTCTTCTCGAAGTGATCGCGGTCGTCGGCGTGCAGGCGGTGGATCCACTCTGAAGGCCGCCCGGCAATCTCGGAATCCTCAAAGCCGAGCATCGATTTCCAACGTGGCGAGTAGTAGACCTCTTCGGTCTCAACGTCCCAATCCCACAAACCGTCGTTCGAAGCCCAGGCCGCGAGAGCATAGCGCTCTTCACTTCGGCACAGCGCCTCTTGCGCTTCTTTGCGCTCGGAGATGTCCCGGATGATCGTCGTGAACATGGGGCGCTTCGCGCTGGCCATCCGGCTCACGGTCAGTTCGATCGGAACCGTGGTCTTGTCTTTGCGGAGACCTTCGACTTCCTCTCCGCCACTCATCACCTCGCCTTCGAGTGAAGTCAGAAACGATCCGATGTTGATCTCGTTGCTTGGCCACCAACTCGGCAGCAGAGCGCCGATACTACGTCCTCGAACCTCGGCGGCGGGGTACTCGAAAACACGCTCAGCCCCTGGATTGAAGGTAGCGATCGCCCCGGCCCCATCGAACGTGACAATGCCGTCCGGAGCGTGGTCGACCACGGCTCGGATGCGAGATTCACTTTCTCGGAGTTTCCGGGTCATGAGTTCGGAGACGGCGGCGGCTTCAGCCCGGCGCGAGTCAACCATCAGCGCCATATCGAACAGCAGGACACTCATGGCGAGACCGCCGAGGAGAAACTGGAGATAGTAATCGTCCGAAAAGGGGAGCTTGCCGCTCCGCGGCTGAGCCTGAATAGACCACGCCCCCCCCGCCGGCTTTGAACGCGATAGCCGCGGAGATCGCGGCGGTAGCCGAGTCGGTCTGGGCGGCGGTCTCAACGACTAGGCGCGGTTGTGGTTGGTCGCCGTCGTGGGAGTAAAGTACGATCCGGGAATCCACGCCGACAACTGCCGTGGCTTCAGCAACGAGCAGATTGAGGTCAATCAGAGCCGCCACCCAAGTCTGCCCCGTATCAGGCGACGTCCCCTGAGTAGACGGCTCAGGCGGCGGAAGCAACAACACAGCCAATATTTCCGATACGTCCGCCTGGGTAAGCAGGCTGAGGGTCGCCTCGACCCAGTGAGGAGTGGTCCGCGTAATCGCGCGGCTCCAAAAGCTTTGGTCTGTGCCGACCGCACCAAGCTCCGCCCGGCCCGGTGCGTCCCAGATCTTCTCGACCTCGATGTCCGGCAGTAGCGTACTTGCGTGGTTCGGTCGTGACGGCCGTACGACGACAACCTGAAGCACGCCGGGATGATCGAAATCGATCGATGCCGGGCTAGCACTGGGCCACGGTATCGTCGACCCAAAGGACGAAGGCTCCGCCAGATGCGTACGGAGATCACCAAGTGCCTGACTCGTCTGTTCGATTCGCTCCAACAGCGCATCACGGACATCGCGCGCCTCGACCGCCATGCGATCACCGAGGTGCTGCTGGAAATGGGACCGCGTAAAGCACCAGCCGGTCGTGACCGTCAACAGCGAAACGCCGAGAACAGTCCAGGCCGCGAAACTAGCCTTGCGCTGATGCACAGAGACTTCCGGCCGATGAAATGCTCTAGACCTTTTTCTTGCGCTCCTAGGCATCAAAGTCACACAGAAACATCTGCGCCAAGGCGCAGATGTGAGTCCACACTCCCATGCTAGAGAAGTAATGGCGATTGATGAATCCCCCTTAAGTGCTTGTGTTTGGGGGAAATACCACTAGGACTCTTGAGGTGTTTTACCTAGTTCTGAGAGAGAAAGGGGGTGTCGGTCAATGGGAACGAAACAACCATCGCCTAAAAGGCGGTGGGAGTAGCCGACGTCTGGATCAGCCCTCGGGGGACCGCGGACGGAGGTCCTGGTCGACCTCGTGGCCTAGGCGAGCGATAAGTTCGGGTAAGACTTCCACATCCGCGAGTGTCGTCCGAAAGTTGACGATGCATGCCCTTAGCGCGAACTGGCCCTTGATGATGGCATTCGAGAAGAACGCCTCGCCGCTTCGTTCAATGCGATCCAGTAACTCTTGATTGAGCTGATTCAAATACTCCTTGACCGATTCCGACCCGGTCTTGGCCCGAAGATCGGCGGGGACGTAGCGAAACGTCGTGATGCTCAATCCCTGCGTGAGCGCTTCGAGTTCCGGGTGGTCCCGCAGAACGCGCTCAAGCTCCTTCGCCAGTGAGACGTCGTCGGCGATCATCCGCATGTAGCCGGCGCGGCCCGCCTGCTTGAGGGCCAGCCAGACCTTGAGGGCTCGAAAACCGCGTGAGTTTTGAGGGCCGAAGTCAAAGTAGTTGATCGCCTCTTTGTCGAAGTGATAGTACGGCGGATGATACGAAAACGTGTCCAGCAGATGCTCCGGGGTCCGCACCAGTGCGCACCCGGCTTCGACCGGAGCGTAGAGCCACTTGTGCGGATCGACAGCAACTGAGTCGGCCTCGGCCAGCCCAAGCAAATCCGCCGGAACACCAGGAACCCGCGCCGCTACCGCCCCATAAGCACCATCAACGTGAAACCATAGGTCGTACTCGCGGCAGAGCGCGGCGATTTTCGGAAGCGCATCGACCGCTCCGGTACTCACTGATCCGGCCGCACCGATCACCACAAACGGGCGCTCTCCGTCCGCGAGGTCACTGTCAACCTGGCGGCGTAGCGCGGTGAGGTCCATGCGTTGGTGCTCATCCGTGGCAATCCAACGGATCGAGTCGGTACCGAGCCCGAACAGGTCGGTCGCCTTCTGGACCCAAGTGTGGGTTTCCGCCGAGCAATAGACGCGCAGCCGCCCGCCCTGGTTCGCGGCTATGCCTTTCTCCCGCATATCCCAGTCGGCCTTGGCACGTCGCGCGGCCAAGAACCCGACGAAGTTCGCCATATTGCCGCCGCTGACGAGCAGCCCTCCGCAGTCCGTCGGATAGCCGATGAACTCGGCGAGCCAGCGGACCGTTTGGGCCTCGATTTCAGTCGCCAACGGAGCCAGTTTGTACGCACCCACGTTTGGGTTGACGGCCGCGGCGAGAAAATCCGCGAGTACCCCGACCGGGGCCGGCCCAGACGTGATGTATCCGAAGAAGCGCGGATGGCTGTTGAAGAGAGAGTGTTCGAAGAGCGCCTTGGTCGTGTCGCTTAACAGGGTGGCAGAGTCCGTACCCTGCTCGGGCAAGGGCGCGCCGGCTTCGATGGCGTCGCGGACCACCTGGTGAGACTCATTGGGTTTGACGGGCCCCGCCGGCACGGCGGCCCATTGATCAGCAATCTGATCAACGAGCTGATGGGCCAGCCGGCGGAACTCTTCCGGCGGCATGTTAACCGCAGCCTCTCGTTGAGGCAGGGTTGGAGTTGGATGGTTTCCAGTTCGAGACGACATGGTGAAGGAGGCGGTGTTAAGCGGCGTTGACACGAACGCTCTCCTTAGTTTCGCGCAGCCCCTCAAAGAGATCCGTCTCCGCCCGTCGGCCACTATTTACAAGGCTGAACACCCGGTAGAATTCCTGCACACCCCAGAGTGTTTCGTGCCGCTCGTCCGATAGCTCGGTGAGGCCTTTGTAAATCGACATCTGCGTTTTGTGGCAACAGACGGCTCGCCAAACCTGTTTCCAGTGGGCGCGTGTGTCAAGCGTGGTCGTGACCATCCAATCGGGCCAGGAAATAGCGTTGCGTGGCTCGCCGTCCACATTGAACGAGATTTGCCGCAGGGCATCTTGGTAGGCCGCCCAGGTAGCTTCGCGCCAAGCGAAGTAATAGAGCTTCGAAACCCGGTGCGGTGCGAGGCCATCGGTCGCGAGATACGTGGGGTCGGCTGAGCAGGTAACGGCTGCTGTTGTGAACTGCGAAATCGCAATGTGGTCGGGGTGTCCGTATCCGCCATCGGGACCGAACGTAATGACCACATCGGGCTGGATGCGGCGAATGTGGCTCACGATTCGGCCAATCACCTCCGCCGGGTCCGCCTTGTCGAGATCACCGTTCTGGTAGTCGAGGAACGTAACATCCGTGACCGCCAGCTCCTTGGCGGCAGCGCGCAATTCAGCCTCACGAATCCGTCCGACAACCTCAGGCCCAGGCGATTCGCCCGTATTCCCAGAGCGGCCACGCTCTCCACGGGTTGCTGAGAGCAGATGCGTTTCGACGCCCTCCCGGGCATACTTGGCGAGGGTGCCCCCAGCGCCCAGGGACTCGTCATCGGGATGAGCAAAGACACACAGCAGTTTCAACTTGCGCGACACAATCGTTCCTTCCTTTGCAGCTCTTATCATTTTGGCTCTCACTTAGGAATGCGGCAAAAGTCCGGAACGAACGACATCCGCCCACGGCAAGGTGGCGTCTACCTCTCGCCTGGGCCGGATATCCACGAACGCGGCCGTTTCCGCGCGCCGATCTGGGCGAGTGCTTTGGAGCACACGAGACAACTTGACGACAGGCACAATGGATGTCAGCTTGTCATGCGGAGCAGGATGTTCTGACAGTGAAAGTCAGACGTGGCTTTATGATACGACGTGCCCCGCACGCAAAACTTCTAGCCGCGACGAGGAACGTCCGCACGAATGAATTACTCGCGGCGAATCCGTTGGCTCCCCGAGGCGTGGCGTACAATAGCTTCCGTGCCGGTGGGTTTGATCGTTCTAGTTTCCTCGATGCTGCTGTTGGTCTGTGCACCGGCTGACGGCGCCTTCCATGAGATCGCGTTCGACGCGACCGATGGCGGGCGCATCCACGGCAACCTCTATGGCGACGGCGCGCATGGCGTCGTCCTCGCTCACGGGGCCGTCTTCAACAAAGAAAGCTGGTACACACAGGCAGAGCGTCTCGCCGAGGCAGGCCTACGGGTGTTGGCGATCGATTTTCGCGGCTACGGCGATTCGAAACCCGGCGCGGAAAGACACGCGCTGCATCTCGATGTCCTCGGGGCAATTGCGTATCTCAAGACGGCGGGCTGCGAGCGTGTGTCTGTCGTAGGCGGAAGCATGGGCGGAGGCGCGGCGGCCCGGGCGGCCGTCGAAGCCGAACAGAGGTCGATCGACCGGCTGATCCTGCTGGCGCACTCGACGATCAGCAATCCGGGCGGGATGCAGGGCAAGAAGTTGTTCATCGGAACGAAGGGCGACAATATGTCGGCGCGGCGTCCGCAATTCGACCAAGCGAGCGAGCCAAAGAAGTGGGTGGTACTCGAAGGATCAGCACACGCCCAGCATATTTTCAAAACCCCGCAAGCCGACGAGTTGATGCAGCACATTCTCGATTGGCTTACGAACTAGCCAAAGGCCGTCCATGACATCCAACCGTTCAACACGCCGCGACTTTATCGCTTCCACCGCTTTGGCTGGTTTGGCATTGCCCTCCTGCGGGGGGCCACCGGCGCCCACCTATTCCCTATCGCTATTTGAAGCCGACGTGACGCCGCCCGCCGTTGGCCATCCGTTTCTGGCCTTCCGCGTTTCACGCTCGGTTGCCGATCCGTTGTTCGTCCACGGCTTCGTCCTCCATGGGCCGGACGAGCCGATCGTTCTGTGTGCGGTCGATTGGTGTGAGATCCGAAACGAGTCGTATGAATTGTGGCGCGCGAAGATCGCCGAAGCAGCCGGTACGACGAAGCAACTTGTGCTCGTCACCTGCATTCACCAGCATGACGCCCCTTATACGGACCGCGTCGCTCAGCGCTATTTCGAGAAGCACAACGTGCCCGGCGATCTCTGTGACGTCGAGTTCGAAGACGAGATGATCGAGCGCGTGGCGTCAGCCGTTCGCGATAGTCTCAACGAACGCCGGCCAATCGACCGCATCGGCGTCGGCCAGGCCCAGGCCGAAGAACTTGCATCGAATCGCCGCTATGTCACCGAGGACCGTTCGGTCTCTTGGGGCCGCGGCAGCACAACGCGCGATCCGGCCATCCGAGCGCTGCCCGACGGCATCATCGATCCCTACGTGAAGACGATCAGCTTTTGGTCGGGCGACGAAGCGGTGGCGGCACTCAGTTGCTACGCGACGCACCCGATGAGCTATTACGGCGACGGCGACACATCGGCGGACTTCGTCGGCATGGCGCGCGACCGCCGACAGCAGGATACACCCGGCGTCAAGCAGATCTACGTGTCCGGTTGCAGCGGCGACATCACCGTCGGTAAGCATAACGACGGCAGCAAAGAGAACCGCCCGATCTTCGCCGACCGCCTTCACAAAGCCATGGCCGCCGCCTGGGACGCGACGGAAACGCATCCACTCGAGAGCGTAGGTTTTCGCACTGCCGCGTTGCGGATGGAACCCCGTGAGACCCCTGGCTATACACTTGATGACTTCCAAAAGACCATCGCCGACGACAAAGCCGAGCCGCGCGACCGTCTCACCGCCGCCTTGGGACTAAGCTGGCGCGAGCGATACGACGCCGGTCACTCGATCGACGTGCCCGCCATCGATTTCGGACCGGCCCAGCTTGCCCTCATGCCGGCCGAATCATTTGTACAGTATCAACTCTGGGGACAGCAGATGCGGCCCGATTCGTTCGTGATGGTGATGGGCTACAGCGAGTGCGCGCCGGGCTATATCCCAACAGCGAACGACGCGGCCGAGGGCTACAACGACCACTACTGTTGGGTCGCGTTTCCGGAATGCGAAGACGCGATGAAAGGGGCGCTGCGAGAGGCCCTCGGCGGTGATGCCTCGTCCGCTTAGTCGGTAAGCTTGACCGGGCAAATGAACCCGTCCGGCTTCACGGCCAACAACGAGGCCTCCAACTTATTCACGACCTTTTCGGCCGTGTTGCCGATTAGGAAACCGGAAATCCCCGAGCGCGCGATCGTTCCCATAACGACGAGGTCCATCCCCTGTTTCCGGGCGAGGCTGGGGATCACTCGGGCCGGGTCCCCCTTCACCATATGAACGTGGGCGCGCTTGGCATCGATGCCAAGGCCGGCTAGGAAGTCGGTGAGCCGTTGCTTGCAGGCGTACCGTTGTTCGGCGATGTACTTGTCTAGTTCCTTACGGCGCAAGCCCGTGTGACCCGCCAGTGGTGCTTCGGCAAATGCATGCCAGGCGTGCAGGATATGCAGTTCCGCCTTTTCCCAATCCGCGAGCGAACTTGCCAACTGCACCACCTTCGTATTAACGGCGTCGCGAACGGCGTCATCCGGGACCGGGTCAAGGCACGCCAGCACGCGCTGACGCTGCCGCGCTTTGCTTGGCCGCACCAATTCCACCGGACAGGGACAACTCCGCAGCAACTCCATCGCCGTGGAATCGACCATGTGAAGCAGCCCCTTCTGATGAACTGTTTTCATCACAAGGTCGTGACCGTCCGCAAGCACTTCCTGGATGAGTTCCACGAAGGGCTTACCGAAAAGGATGTCGATATCCACCTTGAGACCGGCCTGCCGCGCCTTGGCAACCTGCGTTTGAAGTACGGTCTTCTTCTTCTCGGCGATGGCGCTCGGCAAAACCCAGGGTGGCGGGTCAAACCGGGGATGGAACCACGGCTCGTCGGGAACTACATCCACCACCTTCAGACGAGCGCCTGTCTTCTTCGCGAGTTTCTCGGCGCGCCGCAGCGCGTGGAACTTGCCGCTTTCGGTGCTGGCGTACACCAGGATTTTCTTGAATTGCTTCATCGAGAACTCCTACTTCGATCTTCTCGGTCGGACGCGCCACCGGTCAAGCGTCGGCGCCCGTCCTATCCATCGGTGGATGGGACGGACTCATCCAGGCGTCGAGGTCAGACTAGCCGTTTGCGACCCGGCGGTCCCTTGGGGCTCGGGGGCACGGCATGGCGCACCGCTGGTTTTCTTCTTGAAACTACAAGCCTTGACGAACCGGCGGCATCGAGTCAACAAACCCCGCATTGTCCTTACGCAGTTCGGCAATCGCGGTCGCGCGCAGACGCTTTAGCGTCGCCTGGTGCTCGGGTTTGACGGCGAGATTGTCGAGTTCATCCGGATCGGCCTTGAGGTCGTACAGCTCTTCGAGATCCTCGATCAACGGGCGGATGTACTTGTACTTCCCTTCCCTCAACATCACATACCACGGCACCGGCCCATGCATGGCTTCCTCGCCTTGCGGAATGACGTTCGTGTCAGAGCCGTAGCGCCGTCCCAGACCTGTCAGCAACATCGGATGCGGCCAATCAGCATTCGCATCCTCAAGCAGCGGCGTCAAGTCGTTGCCATGCATCTCCCAAGGAAGATCGATACCCGCGAAGCTGAAGAAGGTCGGGACGATATCGACACCGCCCACGGGCTTCTCGACGACCTTGCCCTCGGGCAGTTTGCCCGGGAAACTCACGATCAGCGGCGAGCGGATGTTCGAGTCATACGGCGCGACCTTCGTCCCGCGAAAGCCGTGTTGGCCCCACGCCAGACCCTGGTCGGACGTAAATACGACGAGCGTGTTCTTGCGCTGATCGGTCTCTTCGAGCGTTGCGAGCAGTCGATTGACGCCCTCGTCGATCGCGAGCACGCCCTGGTGGTACTGCCGGACGTAGGAGGTCAAGCTGCGGCCCAGAGCCTCGGGCCTTCCGCCGGGGCCCCTGCCCCAGGCGTTGACCTTCTGCGCCCAGTCGGGCTTGCCGGGGCGCACCGGAAAGATATCAGCCGGGGTATCGAAGTCGATTCCAGCGTATTCCTTCATATGCCGGTCAGCCGGAGTGAACGGGCTGTGGACCGCGCCGTAGCAGAGCCATAGATACCAGGGCTTATTCTCGGGGCGTCCTTCCCCCTTGATCAGGTCGATCGCCCAGTCGGTGTACTGGTCGGTCGAGTAGCGCTCCAGAATTTTTGTTTCCCCGCCCTGGTAAGTAATCGGCTGATCGTAGTAGTAATACTGGTTCGTCTCAGTGTGCTTGGGCCGATTCCAGACGATCTGAAAATCCCAGTCGCGGCCATAGCCGGTGTCGGTGCCGGTGTGCCATTTGCCGACGTGCGCCGTAAAGTAGCCGTTATCGCGAAACGTTTTCGGCCAGAACTGGCATTGCTCCGGATCGTACGTGCTGCCCGGATACGGCCCCTCCATGCGCATCGACTCGACGCCGAACTGATGGTGCCCCGTGAGCAGCGTCGCCCGAGACGGCATGCACCACGTGCCGATGTAGGCCGATTCAAACCGCACGCCCTCGCGCGCCAGCCGGTCGATGGTCGGCGTCTTCACCCAGGGGTATGACTGCGGATACGCGCCCACGGTGCGATACGAATGGTCATCCGTGTAAATGAAAAGGATGTTTGGCCGCTCTTCCGCCGCGTGCGCAACCGCGGAGAAAAGTACAGCGAACACAAAGCAACACAACACCATCCAGCGCGACAACCGACTCAACATGAAAATCTCCTTCGTCCAACCAACAGTAGCGTCCATTCTCCCGAACGATTATTCGGGTGTCAACGTGGTGCGGCGCTACCCGATTCGTCGACCAGAATGGCCAGAGTATCCTGACCTCAGTCCATCAGGACATAGCCTTGTCCGACGAGCATCTGACGGCATTCCTCTTCCGTGTCAGCCAACAGCACGCGCTCATAGTTGATAAACAGGGGTCTGATCTGATCGAAATCCAAGGTCTTGAGGATTTCGTAGTCGTAACCCTCTACATCGATCTGTAAGAGGTCGAGGGACGAGAGCCCATGACGTCGCAGGAGTTGATCGAGAGGGATGCTATTCACGCGCTCCACGACGCGGTGCTCCAGATAGAAGGCCTGGGCATCCTCCATGCGCTCATGCTGATCCCACAACTCCTCCATGCGCTTCTTTTTGAGCGAACTCAGCTGTGAGAGCCACACGGGAAAAACCATATTCGACTGGATCAGCATCGAGTGTGTACATTTCCAAGAATTCCTCCTCCTCCGAGATAGCGAGATTCTCGAACGCAACGTCTGGCACTCCGGCGTAGTTCTCCACTAGCTGGTCGAAGTAACGTCTAATCGGCTCAACGAGAACGACCTTGGTCCTCAACTTCGTCACCGATCTTTTGAGTAACTCGGACTGAAGAAATCTAAACAAAGGATCGTTGGGCATATCGCCGATATACGCTCCGATCTGCACGATGGACATGGACGGCTTTTCAGCCAGCCAAGCCAGTACAGGATCCAGAGGACGAAATTCGTACGCTGCGGCGGTGGGTCGCCAGCCTCGATCATCAATACGATTGGCCGCCGATCGCAATAGGCCCGCCAGACCCTCCCGCCGGTACCGATGAACAAGCCTGCCCCGAACATCGTCCGGATTGACAGCGCCTATGGTGACCAGCGTCACCGTGAGAATACCGAGAAGCCCTCCCAGGAATTTGGTACGGTTCTCGCGCATTACTGAACCCGATATCGGCCGCAGCGAGAACGCCTCAGGAACTGCTAGAAGGACAAAGATGGCTTCTCAAAGATGTCGCTTAAGTGCACACATCGTACATAAAGAGACCCGGCTGGCACAAGCATCCTGCACTCCTACCGTGGTCACGAGGCGGAGTCTACAATCGCTCCGGCGGACACCCCTGAGGGCCTAGTGACGGGGTATACTACACTGAGTCCCAACGCGGAGGGGCAAGCTACTCCGTAAGATATGTCCCATTTGGATCCGAAGAGGGAGAGGAACTGTTTGCCCTCTAACAGCGTGTAGAGCCGGGCCTCTCCGTGGCGCAAGACGGGAGTATGCTTCTGTATTCTCGCGGCGTATTGCACGGCTCGGATCTGATGATCGTGGACGATTTCGAGTGAGTCTTGCAGTGTACCAGTATCCCGCTGGCGGAGAGTCGGGGATACCTCCCTTCCTGATTCTTCTAGATACCACAGAGTAAGTTAAGGCGTACTCGGAGCCTCTTCTTCAGGCAGCGGCTCTACTTCCTCGGCCTCGTCGAATGAGATCGATGCATCGGCCGCGAACTTCCGGTAGAGCCTAAACTCCACATCGTTGCGTGACAAGAAGCGGCCCTGCCGCATACGCATCCGGGCCTTCAGTGGGAGTAGATACTCCTGGCCGCTGATCTCGGTGAAGTCGTAGTCCAATCGTGTTTGCGCAAGCTGAATCGGAAAGTCCACTGGGATATTCTCCGCCGCTGAATAGACGCGAAGCACTCTCTCGGTTTCCTTGTCGATATAAACGAGACCTCGGTAGCCGGTGACGATCGTCTCCGTCTTCTCGAAGCTCAGCGACCAACGTGAACGGTTCCGCGCTACTTGATACTCGAACACGTAGACGCTGCGGCCTCGCAGCAGCGAATGGCGTGCCCAACGGAACTCAGCCTTGGTCTGTAGGTCAAAAAGCTGGGCCAACATGCTGCCGAACTCTCCTGTGCTAACGGCACCGCCAAGTTCCATGATCCCGACGTCCGTCACCCGGTTGTTAATGCTGATGACCTCATACTTCTCGTGGGACTCGAAATAGCTGACCCGCGTCTTGATCTCGTCCTGCTTGAGCCAATCCATCTCGAGGCCGCTGGGGTCGATGAAGCGCCGCGTAACTTGCAGGCAGATGAAATCCGGCAGACGTGACGTATAGGCCAGTGCGTAGGAACGGGCCTCCTCGATAATCCGCGCCTGCTCTTCCTCGGATGGCGGCGGTTCGACGGGCTCTTCCGGTTCCTGGACGGCCGCGGGCACATGCGCAGCGGCCAAACCTTGTGTTGTCGGCTGGAGTTCGCGCAGCGTGCGGAGTGTGCGCGGTCCGATGCCCCAACCTTGGAACTCTTCGATCAACACATCGGTGAGTTCGAAACCGAGTTGCTGGCGGCCGAGATACTTCGCGATCTCCTTGTCTTGCAGTTGTTGGTCGATCGATGACCTAAGGAGATCCTGCAGCTGTGGGTAGCTGAGCGGCGCCTGGGCCACAAGGAGGCCGACGATCAGGAACACGCCCAATAATCGCACCGTTAGCATGTTCCTATTCTATCCAACAGGCCTGGAAAGCCCGGTTCGTCAGGTAACACTTCGGTCACAGGAGTTGACGTGTGCAACGGCGGATCGCGTTTCCGATATAATTGCCGGTGTCGTGAGCACGGGAGGCTATTGATGCATAAGCAAGTGTTGATTCGAGTGTTGATGCTGGCGGTGGGACTCGCCGCGCTATCGGTGGCGTACGAAAAGGCGTCCACCGAGAAGCTCATGCAGATAACCGCCGACCGGTTTCTGCATTCGCTTGACGACGCTGGGCGCGCCAAGGCGCAGCGCGATTTCGACTCGAAGGGACGGCAGCAGTGGCACTTCGTCCCCGACAGCAATTTTGAGAAGACATACGGCTACGGCCGTCGCGGGCTGACCTACAACGGCATGAATGGCCGTCAGCGCGCGTTGGCGAACTCTTTGTTAGCGTCGGGCCTCAGTACGGAAGGTTTAACGAAGGCGCTATCGATCATGAGCCAGGAAGAGATCCTGCGCGTCAACGAGAACGCCGCCCCCGGCCGACGGGATACCCAGAAGTATTACTTCACCGTGTTCGGTAAGCCCGGGACGTCGGGCAACTGGGGCTGGCGGGTCGAAGGCCATCACATCTCGCTGCACTACACCTTGCGGAACGGCAAGCTGGTTTCGGCCGCGCCGACCTTCTTCGGCGCCAATCCTCACAAGGTGGACGGCGGTTATCGCTCACTCGGTGCGGAGGAGGATCTAGCCCGGGGCCTGCTGAAATCGCTCAACGCCAAGCAGCAGAAATCCGCTATTGTGGCTGATGTTGCCTACGACGATATCCTCACGCACGCCGACACGCGGGCGAAGCTTGAAGATCAACCGCGCGGTCTGGCTGCGTCGGAGATGACCGCCGAGCAGCGCGAGATGCTGATGGCCGTCATCGAGCAGTACGTTGGCAACGTTCCGGCCTCGGTTGCCGCGGAGCGCCGCCAGGTCGTAAAGGCTACTTCCAACTCGGATCTTCTCTTCGCCTGGGCGGGAGCGGCTGACGCGGGCAAGGGCGATTACTATCGCGTACAGGGACCGAAGTTCCTCATCGAGTACGACAATACGCAGAACGACGCGAATCATTCCCATACCGTCTGGCGCGACTTCGCCGGAGACTTCGGCCGCGATGTCCTCGCGATGCACTACCAGTTCGACAACCACGGCCTGCGGGCCGCCGACTAGCAGTCCCGCGTGACTTTCACCATGGGCCGCCGGCACGCGACCCCTGTAGCCGAGCGGTCATTAAAGTAAGTAAAATCACTCCGTCCGAAACACCCGGACGGATGAGACGTCTACAATGATGGTGGACCCATGCTGTCTGTGGGCTGTTTCCGTACTCGGGGAGGGCCTGTCATGAACGCTCGCAAGTGGTTTCTCATATTCGCCTTGTGTCTGGCTCTTCCGGGATTGTTGCTCGCGAAGGACGACCAGCCTAAGAATAAAAAAAAGAAGAAGAAAGACGACATTGAGGCGATCGGCGAGCGGGACGTTGACGGCAAGGTCAACTTCTACTCCATCGAGAAAGAGATCGCCCTCGGCAAGTCATTCGCCGACGAGATTGTGCGGACATCCAAGATGGTCCGCGACCCGATGATCTCCGAGTACGTCAACCGCATCGGTCAGAACCTCGTTCGGAATTCCGACGCGAAAGTCCCGTTCACGTTTCAGGTTGTAGACAACGATGCCGTCAACGCCTTTGCGCTTCCGGGTGGCTTCATCTTTGTCAATACGGGCCTGCTCACGAAGGCCCAGACCGAGAGCGAGGTCGCGGGCGTGCTGGCGCATGAGATCGCCCACGTCGCAGCGCGGCACGGTACGCGTCAGGCGACACGCGGGCAGATCGCCAATCTTGGGATGATTCCTCTGATGATCCTGACCGGCGGCTGGACCGGCTTTGGCATCCAGCAGGCGGCGGCCTTCGCTATTCCGATCACGTTCCTTGCCTTCTCGAAGGGCATGGAAGCCGAAGCCGACTACCTTGGCGTCCAGTACCTCTACAAAGCCGGGTACGACCCCGTCGCGTTCGTTGATTTCTTTGAGAAGCTTCAAACGATGGAGAAGACGAAGCCCGGTGCTCTCGCCAGCGTGTTCCGCAGCCATCCGCTCACTGACGACCGGATCGAAACGACGCAAAAAGAGATCGAGCGCGTCTTGCCGGACAAGGCGGAGTACATCGTCGATCGATCCGAGTTTCAAGATGTCAAAGAACGCTTCATCGCCTTAGCTCGCCTCGAGAAAGAGGACGCGGGATCTAAGCGGCGGCGTGGCCCCGTCTTGCGGCGCGGAGGCGGCCCCATCTCGACCGAGCCGATCGAGACCAACGAAGAGCCGGTCGAAGACAGCGACGAGGACGAGCGTCCGAAGCTGAAGCGGAAGTAGCTCCTCCACCTGTTACACGGCTCATCCGCCGTCGGTGTTTCGCTGTAGCTTGCGCATTCCTCTCAACCAGCGGTCGTAGTCGTTGGCCTTGCGTCGGAAGTACTCCGATACCTCCGGGTGCGGCAGAATCAAGAAACTCTCCTCTGCGATCCCTTTGATCACGGCGTCGGCGACTTGATCGGGCGTTAACGCGCTGTCCTTGAGGAGTCCAGCAATCGGTCCATCGTCGTCTTCGAGCATCTGCGTGCGGACGCCCTGCGGGCAGACGCAGGAGACCTTGATCCCTGTGTCTCCGTAGGTGATTGCCAGCCACTCCGCCAGCGCGACCGCGGCGTGCTTCGTGACGGAATACGGCGCCGATCCGATCTGTGTGAGTAGCCCGGCCGCCGAAGCGACCGCAACCAGATACCCTTTGCCACGCTCGACCATCGCCGGCACCACGGCACGGGCGGCATGGAGATGCGAATGGAAATTGATTCGCCAGATGCGGTCCCAGTCGTCGTCAGGGACCTCCAGTCCGCCCTTGACCATGATGCCCGCATTCGAGCAGAACAGGTCGATCGGGCCGATCTCGTCACGGGTTCTTCGCACGAGTGCATGGATTGCGTGCTCGTTCGACACGTCCGTTGGAACGGCAAGCCCACCGATGGACTTCGCGACGGCCTCGGCGGCGGAAGCGTCGACGTCCGCGACGACAACGCAGCGAGCGCCCTCGACGGCAAAGCGCTCGCACAGTGCGCGTCCGATGCCATGGGCGCCGCCGGTCACAACCGCGACTTTGCCTCGCAGAGTCATCAAGCCGTACGGAGCGCCAATTATACAGCACTGTCCCGAAAAGCTGCCCTCCTTGTACAAGCCAGCCGCCGCCGCTGTTTTTCTGCGATCATCTTTGGTCTAAGGAGCCTGTATCATGCACTTAGCTCTTCTCCTGTTCATCACCTCCGTCTCGCTGACCGCCCAGGACACGCTGCTGCTTGTTTCGCAGAAGGCCGCAAGTACGGTTGGTTTCTACACCTGGGAGGGGCAGCATCTCGACGCCGTGCAAGTCGGTAAGCATCCGCACGAGATGGTGCTCTCCACAGACGGACGCTACGCCTACACCACCGACAATGGCACGATGGCCATCGAAGTCGCCGGCCAGGGCGGTAACACCGTCTCGTTCATCGACCTCAAAGAGCGCAGGCGCGTCGCGCAGGTCTCGCTCGGCAAGTATCACAGGCCACATGGCATTGATGTAAACCCCGTGACAGGCGACCTTCTGATCTCATCCGAGAACCCGGACCAGTTGATCGTCGTTGACGTAGAGGAAAAGAGAGTCGCGCGCACGTTCGACACCAAGGGGCGTACCTCGCACATCGTCACTTGCGATGCCAAGGGTGAGTGGGCCTACGTCAGCAACGCGCGTTCGTCAAACGTGTCGGCGATTCATCTGACAACCGGCGAGACGATTCTCATCCCCGCAGGCGACCGGCCCGCGGGCAGTGTCTTATCCAACGATGGCAAGACGCTCTACGTATCGAACCGTGAGTCGAACGAGATCACCGCCATTGATACCGCGGCGAAGAAGTTGGTGTTTCGTATCCCGACCTGTACTGAGCCGGCGCGGGTCGGTTTATCGGGGGACAACCAGACGCTCATCTACGCCTGCATCACGGACCAGCAAGTTGGATTCGCCGATGTCGCTTCCCGTAAGCAGGTAGCGCTTGTTGATCTCAATGCCTCCCCGGTTTCTCTAACCACGTCGCCGGACGGCAAACACGCCTTCGCGGGCGCGCAAGATCAGGACACGGTGTTCGTGATCTCGATTGCCGACCGCAAGATCGCGAAGAAGTTCAAGACCACGCCCGGCGCCGGCCCCGATCCGATTCGGCCCATTCGCAAATGGTGATGCGGTCTTTACCTGGATGTCGAGCAGGTATCCGCATCGCGCCGCTTCTCATAGCTGTGCTACTGGGGGGCTGTGCAAGCGAAGAGCCGCCCTACGGCCCGGATGAAGCCCTCGGCACGTTCCAGATCGAGGACGGCTTCCGCATCGAGCGATTCGCCTCGGAGCCCGCTATCGCCGATCCTGTTGCCATCGAGTTCGATGAATCGGGCCGCATCTTTGTTGTTGAGAACTCCGGCTATCCGCTCAACGTCGATGAGAAGGTCGGCCGCGTCAAACTTCTCACCGACACGGACGGCGATGGCCGGCCTGACCGCTCGACGCTGTTCGCCGAGGGCCTAACAATGCCCACCGGCGTGATGGCGTGGCAGGGTGGCATCCTTGTGACCGATGCGCCGGACGTGCTGTTCCTCGAAGACACGGACGGCGACGGTAAGGCCGACATCCGCCGCGTCGTGCTGAGCGGGTTTCCGTTCAACAACCCGCAGCACACCGTCAGCAGCCCCTACTACGGGCTTGACAACTGGATCTATCTGTCGCACGAGGGCTTCAGCCGCTCGGCGGTGTTCGGTGATAGGTTTGGGGATCGCGGCAGTAAACTGCACTTCCCGGATCACCCTGATTCGCCGCGTGTGCCAATCGACCGGCGCAGCGTTCGCTTCCATCCGGACATGCGCCAGATTGAATATCTCGCGAACCCATCGCAATTCGGCCAAACCTTTGATCGTTGGGGCCGCCTGTTCGTCCACAACAACTCGAACCACGTGCGTCATGAGGTGCTTGCCCCGCGCTATCTCGAGCGCAACCCGCAACTGCGGCTCGCGCGGCCGTTTGAAACCATGTCGGACCACGGCTCACCCGCGCCCCTCTTCCCTATTACTATCCAGCCGCGCTTCGAACTGCTTTCGGGAGTCGGGCAAATGACGTCGGCCTGCGGTCTACTCGTCTATCTCGGCGGCGCGTTCCCACCCGGTTTCGCAGGCGGATCGTTCGTCGCCGAGCCCGTCCACAACATCGTGCACCGCGACGTTTGGGAGCCGAACGGAGCTACCTTTAGGGCACGCCGCGCGCAACCGGACCGCGAGTTTCTGGCGTCGACCGATCGCTGGTTCCGCCCTGTGAATCTCTACACCGGACCCGACGGCGCTTTGTATCTGCTCGACTACTACCGCGAGGTCATCGAGCACCCCGAGTGGACCGCTGCTGAAACCTATGAGTCGCCGCAGCTCTACGACGGCAAAGATCACGGACGGATTTATCGCATCGTGCCCGAAGGCGGTTTGCCGTTGGCTGCGGGGTTGAACCTGCGAGACGCATCCGACACTGAGCTTGTCGGGAAACTCGGCGACCCGAACATCTGGTGGCGGCGGACCGCGCAACGCCTGCTTGTCGAGCGCCGCGGCGGCGGTTCGGTTGCTCTGTTGCGCGCGGCGGTCGAGGAACGTTCGTCGGCGGAAGTGCGCCTGCATGCTTTGTGGGCACTCGAGGGGATGGGCCGGCTTGACGCAGACTTGATTTCGTTAGCCCTCGGGGACGACGAGGCCGGCGTCCGCGAAAACGCGATTCTGCTGGCCGAGTCGCGGCTTCATGACTCGCCCGCGCTTGTCGCACGCCTGCTTTCTCTCGCAAGCGATCCCGGTTCCCGAGTTCGCTTTCAGTTGTTGGCGACTCTCGGTGAGATCGACTCCCCCGAAGTGAGGCGCATTGCCGAGGAAAGTTTTTTCGCCGATATCGATGACCCTTGGATGCGCGTCGCCGTGCTCACGCATCCTTCCGTTCGCCCGGCCAAGTTTCTAAGAGAGACTCTTGATCGACCCGAGTTGACAGCTCAAGAGAACGATGACCGACGAGACCTTTTCACGCAACTCGCTTCGATGGTTGGGGCCGCGGGCAGCGAGTCCGACGTTAACAAGGTAATCGGTCAGCTCGCGCGACCCGGCTTAGGTGCGGCATGGTGGCGGGCCGCTACTCTTAACGGTCTAGCATCCGGCCTTTCGTCACGAAGCGGAGTTACGGTCGAACTCTCCGCCGCCGCTCTCAGCACGGTAACTCAACTTGCTGCGCATCCAGAAGGGGGTCTCCGTGGCCCCGCGATCCGCATCTTCAGGCAACTCAAGTCCCCGCAACTCCCGGCTCGCGTGCTAGCCTCCACACTCGGTCGCGCTCAAGATGTGGATCTCGATCCGGATCTCCGCGCCGACTCCGTCCGCCTGCTCGCGCTCAGAGCCGACGCGGACGCGAACCTTCTCAAGCGGTTGATCGAACCCAAGGAACCGGAGGCTGTCCAGGCCGCCGCCGTCGAAGCCCTCGGGGACACCGATGAGGAGGACCTACCGGCTTTCCTGCTCGCCAAGTGGCGCGAGTTGCCCACGAAAGCCCGCAATACTGCCGGCGGTATTCTCGCGCGTGACGACGACGGCCTCAATCTCGTCATGACGGCTATCGAGCAAGGCGACATCGAACCGTGGACCGTCACCGGACGTCTTCGCGGAGCGTCCATCATGCACGCCGACGCTGCCTTCCGCGAGCGAGCCCGCGCACTACTCACGCAAGCCCCTGAGGAGCGGAGGAAAGTCGTCGATCGTTACCGCGCCGCACTCACCCAAGAGGGCGACTCCAAGGCGGGCCAGGCAGTATTCGAGCGAACTTGCGCAAAATGTCATGCCCTCGACGGTGCCGGCAAAGACGTCGGCCCCGATCTCGCCACGATCCGCACGCGCCCCGCCGCGTTCATCCTCAACGACATCCTGTTGCCGAACCAATCGATCGAGCCGGAGTACGAGTCGTATATTGTGGAGACGAATGACGGTCGAACTCTTGAGGGTGTTCTCGGCCCCCCGAGCCCCACGGCGGTCACTCTCCGGCGTGAGGGCGGCGAGCAGGACGTGGTCAACCGCGCCGATATCAAAAGCATGCGGTCTGCCCAGCTCTCAGCTATGCCCGAGGACCTCGAAAAAGAGATCACCGTTGACGAGATGGCTCACCTCATCCGTTTCATTAAAACCGCGCATTAGCTCTTCTTTTGCCACGAGACCATGCCACAGATTCTGACCCACGCTCTTAATATTCCTGCTGCCTGGCGGGGCTCACACTGGGAGATGGACCGTTCGTGGGTTTACACCCTCGACGCCGCCGCGATCGACGAATTGCAGTCCGCTTTGCGCGATGTAACTGAATCAGGCCGTGACCTTTTCAGGATCGATCCACAACACTTTCCGATTCCGGCTTTCGCCGAAACGCGCAGCCGCATCCTTGCCGACGTTGAGGGCGGACGTGGTTTCGCCCTCATACGAGGCCTCCCGGTGGCGGGCTGCTCCGACGACGAAGCGGCAACCCTCTTCTGGGGACTCGGCGTCTACCTCGGTACGCCGGAACCGCAGGACGCCGCGGGAAACTTGATCCATCACGTCCGAGACACCGGACGTGACCTATCGCAGGACGACATCCGCAAGTATCAAACCAATCAGGACATCCCGTTTCACAACGACGGCTCTGACATCTTTCTGCTGCTTTGTCTGCGCAAGGCCAAGAGCGGAGGCCGCAGCCGCCTTGTCAGTTCGACCGCCGTGTTCAACGAGATCGTCCGCGGCCGTCCTGACCTCGCCGAGGTCCTGCAGCAGCCCTTCGACTTCGATGCCCGCGGACAGCAGCTCGAAGGCGAGCCCCGCGCCCAGCGCGTGCCGATCTACAACTACCACGAAGGCCGCCTCAGCACGGTCCACAAGCGCTTCTATATCGATCTGGCTCAGCGCTTTCCCGAGGTGCCGCCCCTTACTGCCGAGCAGATCGAAGCCCTCGATTTATTTGATGAAATCGCCGCGGAGCCTGGCATGTGTTTCGAGTTCGACATGCAGCCCGGAGATATCCTCGCCGCCAGTAACTACGACGTGCTGCATTGCCGCACCGCATTTGAAGACCACGAAGCTCCCACGCGCCGCCGCCGTCATATGATGCGCCTCTGGCTCACCATCCCCAACGGCCGTCCGCTGCCGCCGGTCTTCGCCCGAACCCGCGAATTCCGTCACAGCTATGCGGCTCGGCACTAGGAATTGGCCACCCCGCATGAGTAGCCTCAGCCGGAGTGCTTGATCAATACGCCACGAGCGGCTTCGCAACGATTCGCTCCTAGTAGCGGCGAACAATCCACAGCCCGTATGACTGTCGACGTAGGCCGTCGGACGTTGACACCTCTGCGATATCACACCGAACAAATCTTCCCCCGAACAATCTGTTTGGCGATGGTTAGAGAGGCGTGGCCTTCGCCCAATGAGCCGCAGTCACTAGTGTCCGGCTATAAGTCGAACAGAATCAGTTGGTCAGAGATTGCATGATATGGATCTTTGGAGTCGACGTGTTGGAAGGCCCGTAGAATGGGGGTTTTCTCGAACAGGGTCACGCTGAGAACCTGTAGAATTTGGTGGAGACTCGGTGCTCCGCGTGGGCCACATTTCTTGCCGCTTGCAGACGGGAGGAGAGTTCTCCTGTTCAATGCCGGCCGGGACGGGCACCTCGTAATCCTCGACATATATTAGGGGCAGGAGAGAACTCTGACCCATGGCGAAGAACAGAGGAGCCCCTTCCCGAAATATTCACCGAGCGGCCACTTGCTCTACCGGAAAGGTGGTGTTCTCTGGGCCCTGCCGTTTTCCCGTGAAACACTGGACTCAACAGGCGAAGCCTTTCCAGTCGACCTGAATCATGCTGTCAACTTGAGCGTTTCGGGGAATGGCACCCTGGTGTACAAGGACTGGCGGGACTTTATGGACCGGCTTGTCTGGCGCGACCGAAAGAGTAATGAACTCGGTACGGTTGGTCAGCCACAAGCGCAGATACTCTATCCAGCCCTGTCTCCGGATGAGACCCGCATTGCGGTCGCGGGTGCTGGGGACGAGGGTGCGGATATTTGGATTCACGACACCCAACCCGAAATGAAGACCCGCTCACCTTTCATCCGGCACTAGACCTCGGCCCGATCTGGTCACCATCGGGGAAAGAGATTGCTCTGACCTCAATACGAAACGGCAACACGGATCTCTTCGTAAAGGCTGCTGATGGCAGCGGGCAGGTTGTGTATTTGGTCGCGCTACCGCTATTGGAGTTTGTTACTGATTGGTCGAAGGATGGGAAACACTTGCTCTACGACCGGCAGGATTCCGAAACACACGCCGACATCTGGTACCTCACTCAGAAGGCGGACGGTGATGGTTTTGATGCGGCTCCGTTCCTTGCCACGAAGTTCAGCGAGCGTGCCGCGAAGCTCTCGCCGGATGGGCGTCATGTCGCCTACGTCTCGAATGAATCCGGAGAGAACCAAGTCTACGTTCGACCGTTTCCGGAAGGTGGCAGCAAGTGGCAGATTTCTCACACCGTCGGCACTCAACCCCGTTGGCGACGCGACGGCAGAGAGCTATTTTTCATAGAAGGTTCGACCCTCATTGCCGTGCCTGTGAGCCTCACCTCCAGCTTTTCCGCTGGTACTCCAACGAAGCTGTTTCAATCTCCGGGCCTAGGTGGGGGGGCCGTGCCGCAATACGATGTCTCAGCCGACGGACAGCGATTTGTGACCCGGGAATCTGTCGGTGGCATACCAACGATTCATGTTGTCGAGAACTGGTTCACTGAATTCAAAGACGAGCAGGGTGGGGCGCAATAGGCAGTCCGGGCTGAAGGTCCTCACCGTACGCGACATCCCTGACTGTAATTAACTGATTCCAAGATGTTTATGATCTCCCAAGGCCCAGCATCGCATAGGTAGTGACAACACCGATGTCACTCGTTATCGGACCACAACGGGCACGTTCTTTTTCTTGGCCATCACGCAGGCCAGCCGCATCGCCGCCTTCATGTTCGTCGGGTCCGCCAGATTCTGGCCCGCGATGTCGAATGCCGTCCCGTGGTCGACCGATGTACGGATGATCGGCAGGCCCAGCGAGATGTTCACGGTGTGCTCGAAATCGAGTAGCTTCATGGGGATGTGTCCCTGGTCGTGATACATCGCGACGACCAAGTCGTAATGCCCTCGCACGGCCTTGAGAAAAACCGTGTCAGCCGGTACCGGGCCGTCGCAGTCGATCCCGTTTTCACGCGCCGCCGCGACCGCGGGGACAATCCGGTCAGCATCTTCGTTTCCGAAGAGGCCGTGCTCGCCGGCGTGTGGATTCAACCCGCATACCGCGATCCGGGGCTTCTCGATCCCCAGCGCCAACGCCGCTTCGTTTCCCAATTCGATCGTGTGCAGAATGCGCCCGTGCTCCAGGTCGCAGGCGTGCCGCAGTGAGACATGCGTCGAGACATGCACCACGCGCAGCCGCTCGCTGGCCAGAAGCATCCGCGTGTCGTTTACCCCGCAAAGCTCGGCGATGTATTCGGTGTGCCCGGTGAAGGCCATGCCGCTCATCGTCACGGCTTCTTTGTTCACGGGCGCGGTGACCATCGCGTCTGCTTCGCCGTTCAGGCACGACTCGGTCGCGCTCTTGATGTAGGCGACCGCCGCTTCGCCGCACCGCGCGCTCAGTTCGCCGAATGCGGGTTCTTCCGAAAAGCCAGGGCCGGGATTCACGACCTCGACCGCTTCGGCGAGTTCCAGGACTGTGATGCGGCGTGCTCGATTGAGCATTTTCTCATCGCCCACAATTCGCCACGCCGCAAGGCTTGCGACATCCGGGTCGGCTAGCGCCTTGATCGCTACTTCCGCGCCGACACCGGCCGGGTCGCCCATCGTGACCACAATTCTCGGCTTCATTCTTTGTTGCTCTCCCTGAGCGAATCGGCGACTTTGAGCAGTGCGTCCGGCGCGCCAAAGCCCCCGGACTTCGTAACGATCGAGGTTCCGTTGGCGAGCCCACCTTCCAGGCGTCCCCAGGGGATCCCCGGCAGAACCTCACCGCCCAATCGAATCGCCTCCGCTCGTAATGCACCGCACAGCAACCGGGCGGTATCGCCGCCGCTTACCACCAAAGCTCCCACCATACCGCGCTCGACGGCCTCGACGGCGGGTCGGACCGCTTGCTCGTCGAAGTGGTCCGAGGAAACGCGCAGGAGAACGAGTTGTTCGGTGTCGCCGAGAAGGCAGGAGGCCTCCATGGTTTCGACCTGGGCCTCGGTGGCGGCATGCCGCGAGCCGATGACAAACCAGATTGGCAGATCGGACCTCGGCGGCCCAGGGGATGATCGATCAGCAGTGCGAGCGACGTTGTCACGCCGCCCCGCCAGTACTTTTGCTACAGCGCCCGCAAGCCCTCCCGAACCTACGATCAGCGGGACCGGGGTGCGTGACAACGCCGCTTTCGCAATCGTCGCTAGGTCATCGTCTGTCTCGGCATCTTCTACCGCGATTTCCGGCCGCGAAAGAAACATCGTTCGGAGATCGGGGCTGCCATCCGGCTTCTGTCCAAATACCCGTAGTTCTTTTCGGAGAACCGTCCGCCCCATCGCGGGGAACGCCGGCGTCAGGACAGCCGAGTCGAAATCGCACGTGCTCATCACTGCCTCGACTTCCGCCTCGATGTTTCCCCGCAGAACCGAATCGATCTTCTTAAAGAGAACCGTGACGCCGCGTTCCCGCATCCAGCGGCAAGCGTCAGTCACTTTCGCCACGGCTTCGTCCGGCGCGAGGTCTCTGCTGTCGGTCGAAACCACCGTCAACGCGGCGTCCGTCACGGGCCCTGCGCCCAGTGTGAGCAGCACCCGCGTTGTAAAGCCTTCCCCCGCGAATGCCACCGCCGCATCGCAGGCCCCAGTCAGATCATCCGCAATCATCCCCCAGCACGGACGCTCGTCGCTACAAATCGGGCTCATCTAGCAGAAGTTCCTAACTCGATCAATGTTTCCAGAAAGCTCTAGGGTACGGGACATCTTGTGGCATTCTATGGAAAATCATGGCAATTCCAAAGTACGACGAACTCTACAATCCGCTGCTCGAAGCTCTTCGAAACCTTGGAGGCTCTGCTTCCATTCAAGAACAGGAAGACGAAGTTGCAGAGGTTCTAAACCTCTCAGACAAGGAGCTACGAGAGATCCACCGAGGCAACCGAACTAAGTTGAGCTACCGCCTCGCGTGGGCACGTAACTACCTCAAGCGATACGGCCTCTTGGAGAATTCGGTGCGGGGCGTTTGGGCCCTAACGCCTACTAAGGGACATCAGACGAAATCGGTCAATCGTGGCGACGTCAATCGATTCGTCGTGGCCCTTGATCGGAAGGGGTCTAGGGATTCCGCACCTAAGACAAAGGGTAACGAATCCGATGAACTCGGTTGGGAAGAGCAGCTTTTCGATTGTGTTCGTTCCATGGCGCCGGATGCATTTGAGAGACTCTGTCAGCGCCTTCTTCGAGAGTCTGGTTTCATTCAGGTCGAGGTAACGGGCCGCTCGGGTGACGGCGGCATTGACGGAAAGGGAGTCGTTCGAATTGGGGGCTTTTGTCGTTTCATATGATCTTTCAGTGCAAGAGATTCAAGGGCAGTGTTGGATCTTCGGTTATTAGAGATTTCCGCGGCACCATGGTCGGGCGGGCTGACAAAGGGCTGCTAATCACCACGGGATCGTTCACAGCCGACGCACGTCGGGAAGCTCAACGGGACGGTACACCACCCATGGATCTGATCGATGGTGAGGCGCTTGTCCAGAAACTCAAGGAACTCGAACTCGGAGTCACAGTGACCCAACGCATCGAAGAAGACCGCAGTCCACCGAGAGTTTTTCGACAGCATGTAGGGTACGGGAGGTCCGTGAGGAGGCCACCACCTCCGACACCCCTCATCCGCCGCATGTACAATGGAGCACGTCAATTCGTCCGCCAGGAGCCAGTCCCATGTGTCATAGAGCCATGCAGCTCACCCTCGTTTCCGCCGTCATTCTTTGCCTCGGAGCTTCTCTTCCCGCCAAGGACCTCACTGTCGTGATCGACAACCACATGGCCCCGCCCGCCTGGGCCCTGATGGAGCGGCAACTGCTGGACGCGAACTCCGAAGCCGTCGACATCTTCGCGAAGAAGTACATCGACGAGCGCGGTTACCTGTTGCACACCATGCGCTGGGGTACGCTTGACGGCCCTGACGACGCTATCGAAACCTACTACAACTGGACCCTCCTTCACGCCCTCGGCGGAAGCAACAAGGTTCTCGACAACTATAAGAAGGGCCTCGACGGCCACTTGCTGCAATACAAAGAACTCCGCACGACGAAGACCAAGCTCGCCGAGCACGGCGCGTATCACAACGAGTTCATCACCATGTCCGACTTCTTCCACACGGGAGAAGGTATTCGCGGCTTCACGATGCAGGGTCTCGCCGATCCCAAGGACGAAAAGTTCCGCGTGCGTACGAAACGCTTCGCCGGTCTATACATAAATGAGGACCCATCGGCGCCCAACTACGATCCGAAGCACAAGATCATCCGCTCGACATGGACCGGCAGCAAAGGCCCGATGATGCACAAGGCCACCGAGTATGACTGGGTCGGCGACCCCGTGCCCGGCATGTTCAACATCTTGCATAGCCCGAACGGCCGCGGCAGAATGCTCGACCTCATGTCCGTCTACGACAAAATGCTCGCTCACTGCACCGAGTACGTCGATAGCGTCGGCGATAGTTGGATGAACATGGGCGCGGCCATGCTGGGCTTGAACGCCTACATGCTCGACCACGAGGACAAGTACCGCGACTGGGTGCTCGAATACATTGATGCCTGGCTTGACCGTACCAAGCAGACCGGCGGCATGATCCCGTCCACCGTCGGACTCGACGGCGTGCCCGGCTCTAACTTCGACGGCCAGTGGTGGAAGAGCACCTACGGCTGGAACTTCACGATCTTTGACGGCGAGATCGAGAAAATTGCCCACCGCAACTACTTCCCCGTCGGCCCTTGGCCCGGCTTCTCGACGGCCTACATGCTGACCGGCGACCCGAAGTACATCGACGCCCTCCGCACACAAATGGACAAGTTCTACGAGCATGCCCGCGTCGAGAACGGCCAAACGTTGATCCCGCAAATGTACGGCGACCCCAAGGGCTACAAAGGCAAAGGCGACCCCGAGTGGTACCTTTGGCAGCCGCGACTGCACCACGACCGGCTCACCGAGATCTACCTCTGGTCGATGAACCGCAAGGACCTCGAGCGCATTCCCAAAGAAGGTTGGATCGGCTATCTCGAGGGGCAGAATCCCGACCATCCGGAGAAAGCTCTACAAGCCGCCTTCGACCGCCTCCGCGGCCGGCTGCACTCCATTCGCAACGATCCGACCTCACCTGATACCCGCCTCGCCGATTGGCTACTTGGCTACAGTCCTGCCCAAACAGATGAGTTGTTGCAGCTCATGCTCGGCGGATATTTCTCCAACGGCAAGCTCTGGACCCTCCATAGCCGCCTGCGCTACTTCGATCCTGACGAACGCCGCTCCGGCCCTCCGAAGGATGTTGCCGCATTGGTCGACAAGCTCACCGCCGACTCCGTCTCGGTCACGCTGGTGAACACCAGCCAGGCCCATGCCCGCACCGTGATGGTGCAAGCGGGAGGCTACGGTGAGCATCAGTTCAACACCGTCACCGTGGGCGGCAAGACGACGCCCATCGACCACGCTTACGTCACCGTTCGCCTCGAACCCGGAGCCGGCGACCGGCTCGAGTTCAAGATGGAGCGCTACGCCAACCAGCCCACGCTCGCCCAACCCTGGGATCGAGGTTGGATGGTCAAGAACTGAAGCGCCTGCGATATTTGGGTTGCGATGCTCGGTGGCGCTGCGGGCTAGCCGTAGCTCACACCGGTGTAGAGCACGCTGATGGCGAACCAGAAGAGTGGGCTGAAAATCTCGCCAAACAATCGCCACGCGATGACCAAGCCGAGCAGTGACATGCCCGGCTGGCGCATGAACTCGTAGATCTTCAGCGCGACGCTTTCGCTGACGAATAGGCCAATGACCGTGGCGCCATCGAGTGGTGCGACGGGCATGAGGTTGAACGACATCAACAGCAGGTTCGTAGAGAAGAGCAGGCTCAGGAACGGCGCGAGCGATTCGGCGATGCCCCCCGGCTCGGCGTCGACGATGTGCGTGAAGCCCGTCGACATCGGCGGACTAAAGTAGCCCATCGCGATACCTGTGTGGATCGTGATCGCCGCGACGATCACGAGGATCAGGTTCGCGGCAGGTCCGGCCAAGGCCATCCAAGCGGCCCGATGTGGATGCCGTTGCTGCCAGTAAGGGTCGAATGGCGCGCTGGCCCAGCCGAGCATCCATCCGCCCAAGACCAGCGAAATGATCGGCACAAGAATCGTGCCAAAGGGTTCCCGCCGAATGTGGGGCAGGGGATTGAGCGTGACCTGCCCGCCGAGCGCCGCGGTGGGGTCGCCTCCCCAGTCGGCGGCTAGAGCGTGGGCCGCCTCATGGCACGTCAACGAAAGCAGAAAGACGACGTACCAGATCGGCGCCAGGGCCATAATCTCGGAGTCAAACATAGGTTAATCAAAACTCTTCAGTCGTTCGACGGTTGCACGATCCAGGCGGCGGATAATGTGTTCAACCAGATCGACAGCGTGGTCGAAATCATCGCGATGTAGAACACCGTTGTGACTATGTAGGTAACGCGTCGGGACGGTGATGTTGACCGACGGTGCGCCGCCGTGGGCGCGTTGCATCATCGCACCGTCTTCGCCGTAGCCGGACAGCACCTCGTATTGCAGCGGAATACCTTCGCTCTCGGCGACGTCAGAGACGAAGTCGCGGAACTTGATGTTCGGAATCATCGAGCTATCGTGGAGGAAGATACCGGGCCCACCACGGAGACGCTCCTGGGCCTGATCCTGCGTAATGAACGGGTAGTCGGCGGCGACGCCGACCTCAATACTGATCCCGATGTCCGGCTTGATGATGTTGCTGCTCGTTTGCGCGCCGCGTAGCCCAACCTCTTCCTGCACCGTAGCGACGGCGAAGACCGTGTTCGGCGGCGGATTGCGCTTTAGCCGTTTGAGGACTTCGATCTCGACAGCGAGACCGATGCGATCATCCCACGCTTTGCCGACGTAGAGCTTGGGGTCGTTGAGTTTCATGAACGGGCTGTCGGGCGCGATCGGGTCGCCCGGACGAATGCCGAGGCGCTCTTCGGCGTCGCGCTTATCTCGGGCGCCCACGTCGATGAAAATACGGTCGAATTCATGGAGATGCGGCCGCTCACTTTGCGGCGTGACGTGCGGTGTCTTCAGTCCTGTAATCCCGTGGATAGGCCCCTTGCGCGTCATGATCACGTAGCGCTGGTTGATCAGCGCCTGTCCGAGCCAGCCCCCGAGGGTTTGGAACGTCAGGTAGCCGTCCGGCCGGATGCGTCGGACGAGCATGCCGACTTCATCCATGTGGGCCGTCATCATCACGCGGACATCCGAGCGGCCGTCAAGCCGGGCGATCAATGAGCCAAGGCCGTCGGTCTGGATGTCATCGGCCAGCGGCGTGAACTCGCGGCGCATGATCTTGCGCACGGGCCCTTCGTAACCAGTGGGACCGTGTGCTTCGGTGATCTCCTTGAGAAGCTTCTCGACGGCGTCGAGGGTTTCGCTCTGTGGCCAAGCGAGCGCGGCGGTCAGAATGAGAGCCGATAGTAGCCGGAAAGCGTTGCGCATGGGGGACCTCTTGGAAAGGGTTCCCCATTGTAGCGGGGGTATTTGCTTCTGGCTTGGGATTTCCATGGGATGGGCGCGGGTTGGGTGCACGGTGGTGGCGGGTCATCGCACCCTGACGGGCGCGGCTCTGAGCTTCTGGCACGGGTCGATGCGGTTTTGGGACGCAGGTTGGGTACGGCACGTGGGAAGCCTATTTGGCGGTCTCCAGGTGGCCTTGATGGCCGGGATTGCTTGGGTTGACGCGGTGGAAGCCGGCGATGGGATCGGAGTGGGAGACGCCCGCCTCTCCCGAAGTGATTGATTCTAATATTGCTTGGGTCGATTGATTCTGTTCGTTTCTTTCGACTTCGACCGTGATGTGTCTACCCGGTGTCAAGGGTTGGGGGCACAAGCCTGGAGTGCCAATCGCTACGCATTCAGGCTCTGGCGTGACGCCATGCCACGAGACGTAAGAGCAACGACCATGAGACTCCCCCCCCCGGAGGGTCATACTGAGAAGCCAGGGACACATTCTTGCTAGGATGGCGCGAAACGGATAGGCCGCCATGGCGATGAGTCCCTTGTGGCCCGACGGAGCCTGGAATCCAAAGGTGTAGCTGTAGCCGACGACACGTAGTCCCGCTGTGGCCAGAAGGTTCAAGGCACCGGGGGCGTCCAGGAAGATCAAGTGGCCGGGGTCGCTTAGTTTGGTCCAGAATAAGTCTCGCAGGGCAGCGTTCCAATTGTTGTCCAGCGGGATGTGCAGCCCCACAATCTTACATTGCCGCGCGACCCGAGAGAGAAAGTCGACGGGGGCGGGGATGTGTTCGACGACATCGAAGAGTGTGACGAGATCAACCGGTTCGCCGGAGCGGTAAAAATCGACGTTCACAAACCGGGCTGATTCGTGCCCGAGCCGCGCCACATGCGGCGACACATCGTAACCGGCGGCGGTTTCTAGATCCAACCCAGCATCCCGCAACCCGGAGACGATTTTCGCCGTGAGCGCTCCGGCACCGCAGCCGACATCGGCGTAGGACGTGACTTTGACGCCGATCCGATGCTGAGTTGGGATGAATAGCTTTAGAAATTCCGCAGCTTTGAAATCAGCGTCGTCCGCACCTCGATTCGACTCCTGAAAGTAGACACCCGAGGAGTAAACAGGGTCGATCCACAAGGCGGGCATGATCTGTCGCGATGCCGCAAAGTCGCGGCCTTTCAAGTACTCACAATAATAGCTAAGAAAACATAATAAATATCAGTATGTTTGGAATAAAAGACAATACGGCGGCCGAGCGTGGTTCGCCATGTTGAGAGGCTCGACGAGTCAGCGAGTCGGGCTTGACACGCATTGAGCCGACCGCTAGCCTCAGATCAAAGTCCGGGTAAGGTGCTTGTTTTGTGCCTCGCCTCGGCGCTTCTAGACTTGCAGGTGCCCATGTTGGGCGTAACGGGGAAGTTCGGTGTGAATCCGACGCGGTCCCGCCACTGTAAGTGGGAAGCGGCTGCCAAATCACCACTCGGCTGGAATGGCTGGGGAAGGTTGGTGGTCGCGAGGAGGGTTTGAAACCCTCAAGACCCACGAGCCAGGAGACCTACCTGCGAGCGTTCATGATGTAGATTCCGCGAGGAGACGGAATGGTCGGACCTGGAACAAAACCCAATCCCCCGTGCCCTTCTCCCCAGCGGAGAAAGGTGCTTTCAATGACAAAGCAGGACACCCGCGGGGTGCGAGGTACATCCCGACGGCGCTACGCAGCTCTTTTCTCGTTTGCAGTGGGACTTTTCTTCACGCTCGCAGGCCTTACCTCGGCCTGGGGACAGGCATCTCAAACTCTTAGCGGTACGATCACCGATCCATCCGGGGCGGCCATTGCCCAGGCAACGGTTTCGGTTTACGCGAGGGACGGCGGTTTTCGCCGCTCGACCTCGACGAATGAGCAAGGCGAGTATCGACTGGGAGCCGTCGCGCCCGGCGAGTATGTTGTGGAAGTCGTGGGGCCGGACTCGTTTCGTTCGGTTACCGAATCCGTCTTTGTGAGCGACTACGGTGAGCAGCTCAACATTAGGCTTCCCCTGGATCAGCTTCGCCAAGAGGTGGTGGTCACCGCTTCGACCACGCCGCTGACGGTCGAGCAGACGTCCAAGGCCCTCGATGTCGTGGATCGATCTCAGATTGATGCGCGGGGGGAGTACTCGTTGGCCGAAAGCCTGCGGCTGATCCCAGGCGTGCGCGTCCGGCAGCAGCGCGGCCCGGGCGGGAATACGGGGATTCAGATTCGCGGAGCCCGGTCGGAAGATACGGCGGTACTGCTCGACGGTTTCCGATTGCGTGACGCCGCCGCCACCGATGGTTCGGCGAGTGTTTTGTTACAAGATCTAATGGTCGTGAGTACCCGGAGCATCGAGGTGCTGCGCGGAAGCGGCTCGACGCTCTACGGCTCGGGGTCCACCGGCGGGGCGATCAACATTGTCAGCGACTATGGCGGAGGGCGGCCTCACGGCGAGTTCCTTGGCGAAGGCGGCGGGCTGGGATTCGCTCGCGGCCGGGCGAGGTTCAGCGGTGGTGCTCTGAATGACCGGTTGAACTACAGCGCCGGCCTTGCGCACTTGAACGTAAGCAACGGCATCGACGGCCAGGATACCTACCGCAACTCGACGGGGCACGGCGCGGTACAGTATGCTCTCAGTCCGTCGGCGACGCTGAGCGGTCGCATCATGGCGTCGGACGGCTTCCTGCAGTTGAACGACCGCGGGTTCATCCCTGCCGAGGCGAATCTGCCTACCAACGGCCTGCCTCGACTGGTTCCTCTACCGGCCGACCAGCAACGACTGGTGGATGCCGGGCTGCCCTTTCAACTGGGTGATGCAACGTTTATCCCTGACCCGAACGACCCGGATAGCTGTCGCTCGTCGTCGTTTTTCGCCGGCGCTGTGAACTACACGCAGCAACTTGGTCCGCAGGGCTCATTCCGAATAGGCTACCAGGGGCTCGACACCGCCCGTGGCTTCCGCGATGGACCGGGCGGTATTCGGTTCGAGCCGGAGTTCAACAACGGAAGTGGGTTCGATTCGAACATCCATACGCTGCAAGTACGAACCGATTGGGAGCTATGGCAAAGCCAGCTTTTCTCTTTCGGATATGAGTTTGAGCAGGAATCCTATGATGCGCCTTCGACGGACGAGAACCCTGATCCGACGCTGCGGGTGGGCAACCGGGCCCGCGGTGAGCAGCGGCATCATGCACTCTTCTTTCAGGACCAGATCCGCCTGGTTGATAGCCGTCTCCAGCTATCACTGGGAGGGCGCATGCAGGCGTTTCGATTGTCGGATCCGGAGTTCATGGGGGGCTCATCACCCTACGAAGGTTTCGAGTTGGCCGCGCCAAAGACCGCCTATACGGGCGACGCGGCAATCTCGTACCACTTCGCGGAATCAGGGACGAAGCTGCGGGCGCACGTCGGCAATGCGTTCAAAGCGCCTTCTCTCTTCCAGCGGTTCGGGTCATCGTTTTTCTTCGGGTCGTTCAGCGCTTTTGGCGACCCGCGGCTGAGCCCGGAACGCACCGTGTCGTTCGATGCGGGTGTGGATCAATGGCTCGGAGGAAACCGCGCACGTCTGAGCGCCACGTACTTCTACACGCGATTGCAAGAGGTTATCATCTTCGACTTCGCCGGCGGGATTGATCCGGCGACCGACCCGTTTGGACGCTTCGGCGGGTATCGCAACTCGGGCGGAGGGTTGGCGCGAGGGGCCGAAGTGAGCCTGTCGGTCGCGCCCTCGAGTGGAACCGATGTGCGGGCCTCGTACACTTACACGAACGCCGACGAGGCGGTTTCATTGGTGGCCACGGGAGACTTCTTTAAGTCATTCGATGTATCGGACCACATGTTCACCTTGAACGTGTTGCAACGGTTCGGCAAACGGGTAGACCTGGCGTTCGACTTCTTCGCCGCGTCGGAGTTTCCCACGCCCTTCTTTACATCCAGTGGCACACGGGCCTTCGTTTTTGAGGGCCCGATGAAGGCCGACGTGACGGCGAGTTACAAGTGGCCGCTGTCAGACCGCAAGAGCCTTAGGCTATTCGGCAAGGTCGAGAATGTCTTCGACCACCAGTACTTCGAGGGCGGATTCCGTTCACCGGGAATTTGGGGAACGGTCGGTCTGGCGTTCGGGTTTTAGCGAGACCGTATTCAGGCAAAGTTGGTGGGAGGTCGGTGTAGCGTGTGCTGCTCCGGCCTCCCGTGACGTTGCTCTTGTCTCGGGCAACTAAGGGCTGCTGAATCGGAATACGGTTGGCTGGGCGACTTTGAGGTAGTCCGTCACGCTCAAAAAGATCGAGTTGGTGAGGGAGCCGGCGTTGAACGCGATCCGTCCGTTCTCGGTGATCGAATCGTCGACGTAGAGGTCGAACGGCAGAATCGGCCGGCCAAGAGGTGGGACCGAGCCTGGCACGAGCCCCGTCAGCTCTTTGAGTTCGTCGGCGCTGGCAAAGCGGGTCTTGCGTGTCTCGAAGTGCTTGCGGATTGCTTGGGAGTCGGCCCGTAGCGCCGCGCTGAGCACGAAGAGTTTGAACTCGCCGCCTACCTTCATGAGCAGGGCCTTGCCGCCGATGCGGATGTCTTCGCCGCGGACACGTGCTGAGTCCTCGGATGTGCGGGTGGGTTCGTGATGGAGTTCGCGGTAGTCGATGCCGGCGGTATTTAGGAGCCCGCGAATTTGCTCTAGGACCGTGGCATCTTCGTCCATTCGAGTGGGGCTAGCAGGCGGTCCGGGTTGAGCGCCTAGGCCATGTCTTTGCGCTCTTTGCTTATGACGAGCAGTGTCGACGCGGGCTTCGGCTCGGGGGCGGGGGGCTGTTCGATACGCATCCAGAAGCTGCGGAAGTATTCGACCATCGAGACGACGGCGAACAGAACCACGAGCCACAGAGAGATGTGAGCCAGTTCGGCGAGGATCGTGCCGGGTGGTGAGATCAGCAATAGTGATACGGAGATTACCTGGGCGACCATCTTTGTTTTGCCGAGGTCGCTGGCGGCAATCTGGAAACCTTGCGCCGAAGCGATGCTGCGCAGGCCGTTGACCGCGAACTCGCGCCCGACGATGAGCACGACCATCCAGGCCGGCACACGGTCGAGTTCGACGAGAGAGATGAAGGCGGCGGAGATCAGTAGCTTATCGGCGACCGGGTCGAGGAGCTTGCCGAAGGTGGTGATCTGGCGGCGGCGGCGCGCGATGTATCCGTCGAGCAGATCGGTCATCGCGGCGAATAGAAAAATGATGAGTGCCAGCCATTCCTTCGTGAGAACGAACACACCGGCATCCCATTCGATGTCACGCCGCAGCATGACAGCGAGGAGAAGCGGCACGAAGAAAATCCGCAACACCGTTAGAGCGTTGGGGAGATTCATAGGGTTTCCGTTCGAGCTATGAGTCCGCCCTCCACAGCGGACGCCAATCTACGTCTAGCGTACTATATGTCCGCTTCTGTTGTGAGAGAAAGGTCGCTTTTCAGTACAGTAATTGCTTAATGCCACCGAACGACAGCGTTGCACAACGGATGCGGCGGGACTGGGATGAGCGCGCTCGTCTCGATGCGCGCTTCTTTGTGGCCTTTGGCCGGCGCGAGCAGACGCGGGAAGAATTCCTCGCGACCGCGCGTGAAGTGCTGTTCGCAATCGAAGAGGAGTTTCGCCGGTTCGGGCCGGATGCGGATCTCAAGAAGCTCACGGCGCTGGAGATCGGTTGTGGCCCCGGCCGGTTGATGTTGCCGATGAGCGAGCGGTTCGGCCGCGTCATCGGCTTTGATGTTTCGGGCGGGATGATCGATCTGGCTCGCGAGAACCTGGCGGGCATTCCCCATGCTGAGCCGCGGCAGAACAACGGCGCGGACTTGCCCGGTGTGGCCGACGAGTCGGTTGACTTCTGCTACTCCTACGCCGTCTTTCAGCACATCCCTGATAAGGACGTGGCCTGGAACTATTTGCGTGAAACTGTGCGCGTACTCAAGACGGGCGGATTTCTGAAGCTGCAATTCAACGGCTTGCCGGAGGAGGGCGCCGAAGCAGGACGGTCGGTCGCGGGGTGGTCGTCGCGGGCAGGAAGCGTGCTGGTACGGCCGGTGTCATCGCGTAACCCGGATACCTGGAGCGGCGTTCGGTTTCGCGCCGAGGAGTTGGCTGCGTTCGCGGACAGCGCGGGATTGCAATTGCTGTCGCTTGACCGTTTTGACACGCAGTACCTCTGGATGTGCGCGCGCAAGCGGGAGGCGGGGTGGAAGTCAACGCCGATGCCGGTCGAGCGGGCCCGGATCGTGCGAGTGACAGACACGTTCACGGCGGATGCCGTGGTGGCGCGGAGCGGCCGATACGCGAGCGCTTCGGTCTGGGTGCTGGGACTGACCGAAGACACCGACTTGAATCGGTTGCGCGTGCTGATCGACGGGCAGCCGAGCGCGCCGTGCTTCATCGGCAAGGATGTTCCGAAGAACCCGACGCAGGTGAACGTCTACCTGCCGCCCGGTGTGCGGACAGGGATCGTCCCGGTACAGTTGACGTTCGACGGTGAGCCGATCTCCGATGTCGCCCCGATGCGGGTGATTCCGGCGGGTCCGCTCGTGCCACGGCTTGTGAGCGTGACGGACTCGGTGAATCTGCTTGCTGAAGCCTCGATCGAGAGCCGGGGCATCAAGATAAAGATCGAAGAAGCGCCCTACGAGAGCGAGGACGATGTGGTCCGCGCTGTAGACGCTCGCCTTGACGGGGAACGGCTGACGGGTCTGGTGGTGCATTGTCTTGACCCGCTCTCGCGTATTTTTGGGATCGATGTTGAACTTCCGGAGGGCGTCGTAGCGGGGTCTCACCGGTTTCTTTTGAAGCTGGGGCGGCGGGTGTTCGTGGATCAGAAAATCAAAGTTGCCGATTCTGTTTGAAGTCTAAAGTTGCACTTCGCCTTCTCGCTACGGTACAAATCTTTGAATGCCCCGCTCGCGCCCTCCGTTGGCGCTTTCCTTCCATTCGTTTCCTTTCAATCCCGGCTTTGAGCGCCTTGTCGATGAGCGCGTGGTGGAGCGCGTTCGCGAACTCGACGAGCGAGGCCGCGGCCGGGGTCTGAAAGCGATGAAGCCCAAGTCGGACGTACTCGTCCGCATCGGGACGGAGCGGAACGATAAGGGCAAGGTCAGCAAGAATGGCTATGGTGTGCTGCATCTACCGTGGCTTGCGGCGGAGCATCCGGAGTGGCCGGCGATGATCCGGCGCGAGGTGGAGGAGATCCGTGAGGCGATTCGCGAAGCCCATGGCGTGCCGCTCAAGTACTTAATCTGGGCGGGCATGGGCGGGTCGGCCGAGGACAAGGCCTTCTATCAGGCCGCTGGACTTTTCGATGGCGGCGTACGCGTCTATCTTCTCGACTCGACCGATCCGGCTAAGGTCCGCGCCATCCTTGACCACATCCAGAAGATCGACAAGCAACCGCTGGCAAAGGCGCTGCGCAAATGCCTGGTGGTCGGCATGGCGATGGGCATGACGTCGTACGAGCCGGTTGTGAACCTCGAAAAGCTCGACGGCCTCTATCGCAAGCTGAAGATCGCGAACCAATCGAACTTCGTCTACATGACGCTGCCGGGCTCGGTGTTGGACCGCTTTGCCTCGAAGCGCGGCTTCCGGCGTATTGCCTTGCAGCCCGACGGAGGGAATACGACGGCGGGGCGTCATAGCGGACCTTTGACGCGTGGCAGCCTGTATCCGCTGGGGTTCAACGGTTGTGATTTGAACGCCTGGATGGGTGCGACGGTCTTGGGTGAAGTGGAAATCCAGGCAGCGCTTCAACTCGCCGGTTTCCTTGATGCGAACATTCGTACGGGCCGCGACAAGTTGACGCTCTTCGTCCCTGATGGCTGGACGGCGGGGGCGGTGTGGACAAAGCAGGACTTTGAGGAGAGCCTCGGCAAGAGTGATGAGCTGGGAATAAAGATCGCGATCCAGGAGAAGTTGAAACTGGCGAACTACTGGCCGCCGAAGGAGGAGCGCCAGGACCGTTGCTTCCTCGTTGTGAATGTGGCCGGCGAAAAGAACCCCGATGCCGCGAAGGTCAACGTGCTGCGGCGGGCGGGCTATCCGCTGGCGGTTCTCAAGCTAAGTGGGGCGGCGCCGGTGGCGCGATATATGCAATTCATCCACTATGTGGTGTTTGGCCTGGGCTACCTGTGGAAGATGAATTTCGTGACGCAGCCGAGCGTTGAATTGTACAAAGAGATCACCGCACGCATCCATCGGCAGGCGCTGGCGAAGGGGATCGATCAGACGCCCGTGTGGACCCGTTTCGCGGACTCGGCGTTGCGGCTGAAATGGCGCGGCGGGTTGACCGTGAACTTCGAGGCGCTCGACAAGATCGGGCTGATCGACGACGGCCAGCTGCAGGCCGAGAACGGCAATGCGGCGGCTGTCTACGCGGCGACGCTTGACCGGCTGGTCCGCGCGGGGACGGTCCGCTATGGTGAACTGACCTATTTTGGTGACAGCCGCTATCATCGACCAGGGAAGATGTTGCGGCGGGTGCTGGACGCATCAGCCGACCGCGTCTTCCGGTCGCGGCTGAAGATGCCGGCGGACGTTTATGAAGGTCCTGCGATGAACCACTCGTATCATGAAATGATTATTGGCCACGGTGGGGCTTTGAGTACGATTGTGTTAAGTGACCGGCAGGATACATTCAAGCGTCTCGACTACGGTCCTGATTATCACCGGGCGCAATGGCTTGCCACAGTATTGGCGTTACTTGAACGAGGCCGCCCGGCCATCCCGTTGACGATACGCGACACGTCGGAAAACAGCCGCACGAACTTGCGTGAGTTTTTCTCGGAAGTGGCCCGGCGTCTTCCGCGGCGGAGACGTTGAAGCGCATGGCCCGCATGAAATTAGCGAAAGGCAAGAAGAAGAACCCGGCGCCCCAGATCCAGGCGTTCGGGTGCGTTCTGGTGATTGTGATTCTGCTGGCGCTGTTTATTTGGTTCTTTGCGGCGGCGGTGTCGCAGTAGGGGGACGCCGCAACGTGAGGGAAAAAATGGGGGCAGTCCACGGCGCGCCGCTTGACACGGCAATGAGTAAGGAACTTACGAGGGTGGCGCTTGGTACAGTTCCCAATTTTTCACAGCCCCGGATGAGAACTTCAGGTCCGCGGTGTGCTGGGAGTTCGCACCGCTTGTTTCTCGCGCGGCTCGGCTCGATGGATGGTCGTTGGGCCGCCATGCCTTAGGCGTTGAGGATGAAACTTCGAGCTGGTTTTCTCGTGTTGGGGTGGGTGCTGTTCGTTGTGACGGCGGTTCTGCCCGTACAGGGGCAGGCCTTGGACTCCGAGCTTTCTGCCGCGACGAAGTCCCGTTGCGTTTCGATTTTGAATGAAGCGATTCATGACGAGGCCTTTCCGACCGTGATTCATGCCGCCGAAGCACTGACGCGGGCGGGACGCGGTCACGCAGTGATCGGTCCGTTCGAGAAGAGACTGGCCGATGAAACGGACGACCGCAAGAAATGTGTTTGGGCGCGGGAATTGGTTCGCGCCGGAGACTCTTCGAAGCTCAGCGTGATGCTCGACATTCTTGCCCGCCCTGACCCCTATGGGCATGTGCATGCCGCGGAGAGTCTTTACAAGGTAGACGGGAAGGGCGACGGCAAGGCTCTGTGGGCGGCAATGGGGGAGGGACGGGATCCGGTCCTGCAGATCATGGCTGCCGGGGCTCTTGCCAAGCACGGTGACAGCGACGCGATGAAGTTACTGAGGGCCAGGCTCGCGGATCGGAATCTCAAGACGAGCCGCATTGCGGCTTGGGTGCTGGGGCGAATCGGCGGTCCGGCTGACATCCCGGTGTTGCGTGAGGGTGTTCGCCAATCGAGTGATGATCTGACCCGCTGCTACTTCGAGCACTCGCTGGCGGCTCTCGGCGACGCCGAAGGGTTGAAAGCTCTCGACAGAAACCTGACCCACGAGGACAAATTGATCCGAGCGTACGCGGCGACGTTCGCGGGCGATACAGGGGCCGTGGCGCTTGCGCCGACGTTGTTACCGCTACTCGATGACCCGGTGACGGATGTGCGGGTGCGCGCCTGCCAGACATTGTTGGTGTTTGATCGGTTGTCGAGCGAGTGAGGTCGGGACGATCAGAATACCAGTAGCCTTTAATACTGAACCCCATGAGTGAAGCAAGCCTCCAGGCCCAGATCGACGCTGCAAGAGAGTACGAAGCGGTCATGGTCCCTGCGCTCTTCGACGACTGGGTGGCGCCCGTCCTAGATGCCGCGGGCATCAGGCCGGGGCAGAAAGTGCTGGATGTGGCCTCTGGTAGTACACCCATCGGAGGACGAGAGCTCTACGATCAGCCGACTCGCGCGCCTGGGGTGCCGGTGTGGTGGAATTTATCCCCTCGTGAGGGCCGTCCGAACCGTCGTTGGGCCGAGGTCGGCGACGGTCCGCACTACACCCATTCTGAGCAGTTCCATCGCCGAGACCAATCCGGAGACATGAACTGGGATCGGTAGTCGCCAGCCGAAGACGGCACGCAGACGCACTAGTGCCAGCAGGAAGTAGAACGCGCAGAGCTGCCGCGTCACGAGCGCCGCGAAGTTTGGATCCGCGCTACGGGAGGCGATGTACAGGGCGAGCCGCCAGAGGCTGTTGAAGTCTGTCTGGATCTGCCGAAGATATCGCCGCATGACCCGACTTCTCGCTCCCCGAACCCGACCCCGCAGCTTTCCGCTGCCTTTTGTGGCCTCCGCGACGAAAGCCATGTCTTCGGCGGTGAAAAGCCGATTGAGTGGGTGATAGGTTTCCGGGGGAGACAAGGCATCCACGGCGTCGCATGGATCAAGTTGGCCTTCAAGGCTTGCGTGCGTCAATCGCCGGATAGCACTCAACAAGAGGCCTAGCAACGCCACCACGAGCAACAGGCTTACAAGAGGCATGATCATGACCGAAGTATCCTTGCAAGTTGTTGATTGAGGCTTTCCAGCTCCTGTGTAACATCTCGGCCGACATCGGCGCCGGCGGTGATTGGGGAGTCGAGAACCTCCCGACACCCTTCACCGGCTGCCGAAAACCGCAGGACGCCCACTGTGAGACAACCGAGATAGATCAATGAGTTGATGCGTGTCGCGCCGACCGACGCAATCTGCTCCAGAAGACCCATGTCTCCGAGCGCCCGAAAAATCGTAGCTGAAGCCACCGAAACGGCAATCACACCGTAGATCACGCGCAGATTTTCAGGAACGTCGAGCCGAAAGTAAGCGGCGAAGAGAATCAGGAGAGTACTGAAGAGCGTCAATGCGAGAAAGATGCTCAACTGCTGACTCTCAAGGAAACACCTGATGCTGGCGCGCGCGGGACCGAGGAGGGTCATCACCAGAAACAGGCAGCCGACCAAGCCCAGCGATACGGAAATGAAGAGATACCCCAGCCGCTGAAAGCCGCGAAATTGCTCTAGCGTCCGGTTATGCACTTCCACGAGAACACAGAAGAGAAGGGTCCAGTAGAGCTGTTTTGTGGCGACCCAGGCCCAGTAGTAGACGACGCCGTCGGGAGGTTCGGAGGACATGACATACACCCTTCCGAGGATAAATATCCCCGCGCCTAGAACGGTGCTCAGCGCTAGATACGTCAACAAGACGGGGTAGCGTCGGGCGAATCCCAACTTCCAGATGCGCCCGACCCATACCAGTTGGAGGGCCCAGATGGTGACGAAAACGAATACAAATAAGGCCGAAAGCGGTATCACAATTCAACGGCCTCACGCTATCTTAGTAGAGTATAGTACTGAACTAGTCACTAATCTTATTATTTTTAGTTAATAGGTGCTAAAACTGGCTCTGGATTAGCACTCGCCGCACCTGGAGTCTTCGCAGGCAGGGTCCCCCTCGCACCACGGGCAGTCGGCCAGCAGGACTTCGTTGTCCTGGTTCGCGGGTGTTGCCATCAATTGGCTGAATAGCCCGACCAATGCGAGCTGCGTTGTGATTGCGGCTGCGGCTGCGAGAAATAGGTTTCTGAATGTCAAGGTCTTGATCTCCAATCTCTGTTCTCTGTGAGGATTGCGGCCACGAAGGGCGGCCCGTGCTTATGTCGAGTCAGGGTACCTCTGATGTCTGGCGGAGATCACATTTCGCACAATTGTTTTAGAAAATGGAACAGATTTAACGAGGAATCTCTCACATAATACGGATTCAGTCGTGTCTGTATTGTGGCTCCACGTCCCTAACCATGGGTGTGTGGCCGCGATTCGGACGGTTTTGCCCGGCGTTGCCGACAGGCCAATAGTCGCGGCGTTTAGGGGTGAATGCCACGAAAATGGCGATAAAGCGCGAAGGGTTGCTACTGGGCGCGAACGAAGTGGTCTAAAGCGTACGCGTGCCGCGTACCTTGGTGGGGACGAAAAAGATCGAAGTGCGCGTCGACAGATAGAGGCCGGTGAAGCCTCGTCCCCAGCAAAGGTTTACCGGTGATTCCGGAAGAACGACGGTTCCCAGATGGAGACCGTCCGGTGTGTAAACCAGCAATCCGGCGGACGAGGCGATATAGAGATGGCCGGTCTCGTCGGTCTTGAGCGGGCCTAGCAGTCCGTGTCTAAAAACCATTTAGGGGCAGGGATGTTTTAGCGTAGACTGGTGCCATGGCAATGGGACACGGGTGAAGCGGCGGCAGCAGCAGGGGCTGTTCTACGCCGCTGATTTAGCCGAAGCACCGGGACATCCGCTCTACAAACGACTCAACGAAGCGCTGGATGCAGCCGACTTCGACGGCTTCTGCGAAGAGCGCTGTTGGACGTTCTACCACGACCGGCTGGGAAGGCCGTCGTTGGCGCCGGGAGTCTACTTTCGACT
>Ga0315336_1001448_pt1 | contig 46176 bp, 39 predicted proteins | sample ASW5metaG_FD_204512 | JGI IMG/M metagenome (GOLD analysis project Ga0315336, IMG submission 204512) | Ammonia-oxidizing marine archaeal communities from Monterey Bay, California, United States - ASW #5 | ecosystem: Environmental > Aquatic > Marine > Intertidal zone | place: USA: California... | reverse complement strand
GCATTCAGGTAGAGGCTGTTGCTCCAGGTGGCCTGGGACTGACGGCCGGGCGTCAAGCTGTTGGTGCCGCTGTAGGGCGCATGAAATCCGGGATAGCCTTGCGACAGGTAAGTGGTTTGCCCGTGGATTTCCCAGATATCGGACGACGGCGAATCTTTTGCCGCGGCCAGTTGCGCGCCATTGCTGCCCGGCCAATCGATCTTGCGATTGAGGCCGATGCGCAGCGTCTGGAAGTTCAGCGTTGACGTATAGTGTGCGCCCGACGGCAACCTGACGTCGGCCGATCCGAAGTCGCGATAGAGATATTCCAGCCGCGCGCTCCACAGCGGATCGATGGCGTATTCGACACCGGCACCGGCGGCCCAGCCGGTGCGAAGCTGAAGAGTCTTTTCCTCAAGCCCTTGCGACAGGTCGCTAATGAAGCGCGCGCCCTCCCAAGCGAATCCGCCGGTCGCATAGACCATCCATGATTGAGCGGCGTAGCCGACACGTGCGCGCAGCGTACCGGTGAAATCCATTTGCTCGACGAAGCCGAAACTTCTGGTTCGCGGCGACGACACCAGCCCATTGGATTCCAGATAGTTCGGGAAAGTAATATCGGCCTCGACGCCGAGCAAAATCCGCGACGGCAACACGACATTGTATCCGGCCTGCACGCCGCCGTTGATCGCGCCATAGGCGTGTGGAATCGCGGCCGGAAGCGGATCGGACAAGGTCCCTTGCGTCCGTCCCCAGCCATAGCCGGCATGCGCGCCAATATAGAGTCCGCTCCAGTCGAAATACGGCTGCACGCGCGGGGCCTTGACCGGCAGCGCCAACGGCTTGTCGGCAGCGAGCGCCGCCCCGAATGACACCCCTCCAAGCAGCAGCCCGGCGAGGATGCCTTTGATAAATGTCGAGTTGTGCGGCGGTTGCGTCATGTCAGGCCGAATCGGAAGGAACGATTAATGTGACGTTGGGCTCAGAAATGGCCTTGCTGTCCAGCTATCTAGCCTTCGATGCGAATGCCTCGCAAGTGCAATTCCGCGGTGATTTGTGGGTCCGGCGAGCGGGCAAGGAAGCCATGACACCGCTGCATGACAATCGCGCGACAGGGCAAGGTCCCGGCTGAAAACGCGCAAGCAACCGGGGCTTTTCAGTGAGCTGAAAGGGCACGCAAAAAATTGACCCGCCCGGGGGGACAACCGGGCGGGTCTTGGATCGGCGCGGCGTGGATGAGGCGTCGTGCCGAACTCAATCGATGTCCGGACGATCAGTTGCAGGTACGGACGCGGCCCATGTAGTTGCCGTAGGCGTCGAACTGGCGAACCCAGCCGCAGCGGCGATAGCCGTAATCGTCAGCGTAAGCATTGCTGGCAGCAGCGGCGAACAGCGCGCCGGCGGCAAGGCCAACACCAATGCCGAGGCCATGGTGATGATGGAATTTGCCGGCGTGAGCTTCCTGAGTGGTGGCGGCAATGCCACCGGTCAGTGCGACAGCAGCAACAGCGAAAGCAGCAATTTTGGTCTTGATCGACATGTAACTCTCCATCCTTGTTTGGGGCGGGCCGTGTGGACCGCATGCCAATTGGTGGTGAGGTGTCGGGATTCGGTTCGAAGAATCTTTTCGAAAAATCGAAGTCGATAAAAATGCAATAATTTCAATGTCTTATAAGGCTATTTCGACGCTTGAGGCCGGTTCGCCAATCTGCCCAGGTCGAATTTGCGGACATCGTCCAGCAGTTCGACAAAGGCGCGCGCACCGTAATCCAGCAGCGCGTTGCCTTTCTCTGCAGTGGCCATCGTGGCATCGCCGACAGCGCCCAGCGGATTGAGATCCTGCGCAGCCCAAGCGAACGGCGCGGGACGTCCTGCGGACAACCAGCGAAAGTCTTTCACCATGCTCTTTTCTGCGGACTCGAAATTCGCGATCCGGTTCGCTCTCACCTGATCGGGAAAGGCCGCGAGCATGATCGAGGTCTCGACAGCGCCGCCGTGAATCCCGAAACGCAGTTCGTCGGCGGTGAACAATCCATCCGGTGCGCCAAAGCGGCTCCAGCTTGTGGTGACAGCCAGCATCTCGTACTTCGCGCGCAGATCCTGCGCGATCAGCGCCATCGCCGCGCTGTTGCCGCCGTGGCTTGTGACGATGATCAGTTTACGAATGCCCGCTTGCGCGACCGCGTCACAGAGCGTCATCCATTTGTTCAGCGCGACATCGGTCGGCAGCGTCTGAGTACCCGGATAGGCGATGTGTTCGGTGGAAATCCCGATCGGCTCGATCGGCAAAAACGTCACCGGCAAATCATCCGGCAACGTGGCGCGGACGCGCGCCAGATAAGCCTCCGCGATCAGGGTGTCGGTCTCGAACGGCAAATGCGGTCCGTGCTGCTCGGTGGCCGCCAGCGGCAGCACGGCGATCCAGCGGGCGCTATCGGCCTTGTCGAGGCCGGACAAGCGGATCGCATCCCAGTCGTGCGGAGGCTTCGTGGTCATCGTGCGCGGGTTTCTTCGAACAGGCGTTTCTTTGAATCAATTAGCAGAGTAGCTTTGCGTTGCCCATCATGGGCAAAACGCTTCATGGAGTCCAATAATGCCACCCAGCCACTTGCTGCGCGTGCTTGCCGCCGTGATGGCGTTATCGCCGTTCGCGGGAGCGCGGGCCTTTGCGCAGACGCCGGGTGGGTTGGACAAGGTTTCGTTCGGCACCAACTGGGTCGCACAGGCCGAACATGGCGGGTTCTATCAGGCCGTGGCGGACGGCACCTACGCGCGTTACGGCCTCGATGTTACGATCGTTCCCGGTGGTCCCAACGTCAACAACCGCATCCAGCTGATTGCCGGCAAGCTCGATTTCTTCATGAGCGCGAATACGCTGCAATCCTTCGACGCGGTGGCCAACAATGTGCCGGTGGTGGCGGTCGCGGCGATCTTCCAGAAGGATCCGCAAGTCTTCTTGGCGCATCCCGAGTCCAAGGTCACCAAGCTGGAAGACCTCAAGCCGCTGACGCTGTTTGTGTCCAAGGAAGGGATGCCGACCTATTTTCAGTGGCTGAAATCCGAATACGGCTTCAGCGAGGAAAATGTGAAGCCCTATACGTTCAACGCACAGCCGTTTCTGGCCGACAAGAACAGCGCGATGCAAGGCTATGTGACATCCGAACCGTTTGCGGTGGAGAAGCAGGCGAAGTTCAAGCCGACGGTCATCCTGCTGGCTGACTACGGTTTCAATGCCTATTCCACGCTGATCGAGACGCGAACGGCATATGCGGAAAAGAAGGCCGATCTGGTGCAACGCTTCGTCGATGCGTCAGTGATCGGCTGGTACACTTATCTTTACGGCGATAACCGGCCCGGCAACGCGCTCATCAAGAAGGCCAATTCGGAAATGACCGACGATCTGCTCGCCTATTCGGTCGATAAGATGAAGCAATACGGCATTGTCGATTCCGGCGACGCGCTGACGGGCGGGATAGGCGCGATGAGCGACGAGCGCATGGTGACGTTCTTCGGCAAGATGGTTCGTGCGGGCGTGACCCGGCGCGACATCGATTATCGCAAGGCTTACACCCTGCGGTTTGTCAACAAGGCGGTCGGCCTCAATCTGCGGCCGAAAAACTGACAGCGGCGAAATCTCCGGCATGACCATTCTTGAGGCAGATGACGCGCGTGATAGGTTGCCGGGTGGTGCGGCGGTGTCGCTGCGCGATGTCACCAAGACCTATGACAATGGCGTTGCCGCACTCGGTCCGCTCGATCTGGCGGTTCGTACAGGAGAATTCGTCTCGTTGCTCGGGCCGTCCGGTTGCGGCAAGTCGACTGCCTTACGTATCATTGCCGGCCTCAATGAGCCGACAACCGGCAGCGTACAGGTTGCGGGGCGTGGCGTGCAGAATCGCTCGCGCCACACTATCGGGTTCGTATTCCAGGAGCCGACGTTGATGCCGTGGGCGACGGTGCGCGCCAATGTTCAACTGCCGCTCGATCTCGCGCATATACCCCACAACGAGTCCGTCGCGCGCGTCAATCAGGCGCTTGCGCAGGTCGGGCTGACGGAGTTTGCAGACGTCTATCCGCGTGAACTGTCGGGCGGGATGAAAATGCGGGTCTCGCTGGCAAGGGCGCTGGTGACCGATCCGGATATTCTTTTGATGGACGAGCCGTTCGCGGCGCTCGACGAGATCACCCGGTTTAAACTGAACAACGATCTGCTGACACTGTGGCGCAAGCTGCGCAAGACGGTCGTGTTTGTCACGCACTCGGTGTTCGAGTCGGTCTATCTGTCGCAGCGGGTATTGATCATGACATCGCGGCCGGGGCGCATTGTGCGCGACATCCGCATCGATGCAATGGAGCCGCGTAACGAGGAGTTTCGCACGTCTCCAGAATACGCGGCCCATTGCCGCGAGGTTTCCGCAAGCCTTGCAAAAGCAAGCAACGCCGGGACTTCCGGATGACAGCGCGCGGTACATCTCCCGGAAAATATCTGAAGTTTGTCCTGCCGCTGCTTGCGCTGGCCGCAGGCGTCGCAGTCTGGGAGGCGTTGGTCCGTATCAACAGTCTCCCCGTCTATGTGTTGCCCGCGCCGAGTGTGGTATTTGCAACCCTGGTTCAGGATTGGCCGCTTCTGTTCGGCTCGCTGCTGACGACACTCTCCACGACAGTTCAGGGCTTCGTCGCGGCGGCTGTCGGCGGCATTGCGCTTGCGGTGTTGTTCAGCCGCTCGAAATGGCTGGAATATGCGCTGCTGCCTTACGCGATCATTCTGCAGGTCACACCCGTGATCGCGATTGCGCCGCTGCTGCTGATCTACCTTCCGCAGCATGTGGCGGTGGTGGCCTGCGCCTGGATCGTCGCGTTCTTTCCGGTGCTGTCCAACACCACGCTGGGGCTGAATTCGGTCGACCGAAATCTGCTCGGCCTGTTCGAATTGTACGGTGCCTCGCGCACGCAGACCCTGTATCGCCTGAAGCTGCCATCAGCCCTGCCGCATATTCTGGGCGGGCTGCGGATCGCCGGCGGACTGTCGCTGATCGGCGCAGTTGTCGCCGAGATCGCCGCGGGGTCGGCCGGGGCCGGTTCCGGATTGGCTTACCGCATCGCAGAAGCCGGCTACCGGCTCAACATTCCGCGGATGTTTGCAGCACTGTTGTTGCTCTCGATTGCCGGAATTGTCATCTATTTGGGCCTCTCGCTGGCCTCATATCTTGTGCTACGACGCTGGCACGAAAGTGCGCTTGGAAAGGAAAGCTGAATGACTGCGAATGGGTCTCAGGAAAAGGTCGATGTGCTGGTTTACGGCCCGTCGAAGCCGGTCATCGATGAAGGCTTTCCCGCCAATTTTGTGCTTCACAAATTCGAACATCAGCGCGACCTGAGCCGCATGACCCCGGACATTGCAGGGCGTATTCGCGGCGTCGCTGTGACGGGGCTGGTGCAGGCGGACGCTGCGATGCTGGCGCGGTTCCCGAAGACCGAAATCGTGTCGAGCTTCGGCGTCGGTTACGACCATATCGATTCCAAATATGCCGCCGGACACAACATCATCGTCACCAACACGCCGGATGTACTGACAGAGGAAGTCGCCGACACCGCGCTCGGTCTTCTGATCGCGACGGTGCGCGAATTCATCAAGGCGGATCGCTATCTGCGCGCGGGGCACTGGACCACGCTGGCTTTCCCGCTGAGCCCCGGCTCGCTGCGCGACCGCAAGGTCGGCATGGTCGGCATGGGCCGTATCGGCCAGGCCATCGCGCGCCGCCTCGATGCGTCGCTGGTGCCCGTGGTTTATCATTCGCGAAATCCGGCCAAGGGCGTCACGCATCAGCATTATCCCAACCTGATCGAGATGGCGAAGGACGTCGATACGCTGATCGCGATCACGCCGGGCGGGGCATCCACCGCGAAGATGATCAACGCCGATGTGCTCAAGGCGCTCGGCCCGCGCGGCGTTCTGATCAATGTCGCCCGCGGATCGGTGGTGGACGAAGAGGCGCTGATCGCAGCACTTAAGGACGGCACCATCATGGCCGCCGGTCTCGATGTGTTCGCGGCCGAGCCGCAGGTGCCCGATGTCCTGAAGACGATGCAAAACGTGGTGCTGCTGCCGCATATCGCATCCGCGTCGGTGACCACGCGCAACGCGATGGACCAGCTTGTGGTGGATAATCTCAAGCTGTGGTTTGCAGGAAAGCCGCCGTTGACACCAATCGCCGAAACGCCGGTGAAGGGCCGCTGACCATGGCTCGCGCCGCGAAGTCCGGACTCATGAGACTGTGGCTCAGCGGGCAGATTTATCTGCTGGCCTTGCTCACCATCGTTCTGAGTGCATCGAACGTCGCGGCTCAGGATGCACGCTCGCTTACCAGCGAAATGGTCGGGCAGTGGGAGTTGTCGACGGCAGGCCGCGACAAAACCTGTGTCGTCACGCTCAAGGGCGATTCCGGCCCGCAGGGTCTGAAGCTGGATCTCGACAAGGGGTGCGGCGATTCGCTGCCTTTCACCAAAAACATTGTGGCGTGGAGCGTGAAAGGTCTCGATATCGTGCGCCTGCAGGATGCGGCGGGGCAATCGGTCATCGATGTGACCGAGGTCGAAAGCGGCATTTTCGAAGGCCTGCGGCAAGGAGAGGGCGTCTACCTGCTGCAGAACCTTGCCGCTGCTCGCGCCCTCTCGAAATCGGCGGATCAGTTGATCGGCGACTGGGCCATGGTGCGCGGAAGCGGCAAGTCGATCTGCGGACTGACGCTCACCAACACTGAAACATCGCCGGAGAATTTCGCGGTGTACCTGAAGCCGCGCTGCGATCCGATGGTGACGGCTTTTGCGCCGACGCTCTGGCGGATCGAACGCGGTGAATTGCTGATGTTGTCGGCGAAGGGCGAAATCTGGCGCTTTGAAGCCGACGACAATGCCCAGTGGCGGCGCGTACCCGACAGCGCCGATCCGCTATTGCTGATGCGGCAGTAGGCTCGCGCGCATGTCATTGCGCCGAATACTTGAATTCTTCGTTTGTCATTGCCGGGCTTGACCCGGCAATCGATCCCCTTGAATGGACTCTTTTCGGAGATGGATGCCCGGTCAAGCCCGCGCATGACAGTCTGATATGTAGCACGCCTGCTGCTAGATCAGCCGCAGCCCTTTCAGGCTGGCGTGGCCATTCTTTCCGACAATGATGTGATCGTGCACTGAAATCCCGAGCGGGCTCGAAATCGACATGATCGATTTTGTCATCTGGATATCGGCGGTGGATGGCGTCGGATCGCCGGAGGGATGGTTGTGGACCAGAATGATCGCGGTGGCGGAGAGTTCAAGCGCGCGCTTGACCACTTCGCGCGGATAGACCGGTGTATGATCGATGGTGCCGACCTGCTGCAATTCGTCCGCGATCAGTTGGTTGCGTTTGTCGAGAAACAGGATCCGGAATTGCTCCTTGTCGGCAAAGGCCATCGCCGCGCGGCAATATTCGATCACCGACGACCATGACGACAGCACGGTTTTCTGTTTGTTGATCTGTCCCTTGGCGACCCGGCTTGCGGTCGCCGCGATCAGCTTGATTTCGGTGATCGCCGAATCGCCCAGTCCGCTGACTTCCTTCAGGCGCAGTTCCGGCGCGTGAACCACTTCGGCGAACGATCCGAATTTCGCGATCAAGGCCTTTGCCAGTGGTTTGACGTCGCGCCGCGGCAGCGCACGGAACAGCACCATTTCGAGCAGTTCGTAGTCGCTTAGCGCATCGGCCCCGGCGTCGCGAAAGCGGTCGCGCAGCCGCTCACGATGGCCGTGATAATGCGGCGCTTCGGAGAAGCCGGATGCAACGGGCGGATCATTGGATTTCGCGGGCATCGGAATGCGTGCTCAAGTATGCTGCAAGCATCGCCGCGCCCGGCTGCATTTGCAACCGGCTTTATGCGCCCCGTCATATGAAAGATTTCAAATGCGCGTTTGCAAGTATGCAAACGAACGATTGCAAGTTTGCAGCTTATCCCGCTGCTTTATACGGCGGCTTGTCCAGCTTGCCGGGCGAGAGCGTGAAGATTTCCACGCCGTCCTGGGTCACGCCGACCGAATGCTCGAACTGCGCCGACAGCGAGCGGTCGCGGGTCACGGCGGTCCAGCCGTCCGACAAAACCTTCACATGCGGCTTGCCGAGATTGATCATCGGCTCGATGGTGAAGAACATGCCCGGCCGTAGCACGACGCCTTCGCCCGGACGCCCGACATGAATGATGTTCGGCTCGTCGTGAAACATCCGCCCTAAGCCATGGCCGCAAAAATCGCGCACCACGCTCATTTGCTGCGGCTCGACGAAGCTCTGGATCGCATGACCGATGTCGCCGGTGGTGGCGCCCGGCTTCACGGCGGCAATGCCGCGCATCATCGCTTCATAGGTCACGTCGATCAGCCGCTCCGCGCGGCGCGAAATCTCGCCGATGGCGTACATCCGGCTGGAATCGCCATACCAGCCATCGACGATCATCGTCACGTCGACGTTGACGATGTCGCCTTCCTTGAGCGGACGCTCGCCGGGCATGCCGTGGCAGACCACATGGTTGATCGAGGTGCAGGTCGAATAGCGGTAGCCGCGATACATCAGCGTCGCGGGATAGGACTTGTTGTCGAAGGCGAATTTCCGGACGAAATCGTCGATCTGCGAGGTGAAAATGCCCGGCCTGACGATGGCAGTCAGCTCGTCGAGACATCGCGCGACCAGCGCTCCCGCCTTGCGCATGCCGGCAAAGGCCTGCGGACCGTGCAGCTTGATCTGACCGGTCTTGCGTAGCGAGGTTTCGGTGGCTTCGACATAGTTCATGAGGAATCTGGCTTCAAATCGAGGGAATTGGTGATGCTTCACTTCAATTTAGTGGATGCAGCCCCCAGTGCAAGCGGCGGGTTCAGCTTGGCTGCCAAGCCCTGTTTTCAGGGCTTATTTTCGAGTTTCAGGGCTCGATCGGGACAGATTGCGCCAATTTGATCTGCTGACGGGTGAGATCGCATGTCCATGCCAAGGTTTCGACCCCGGACATGCGTGCTTTGTCGAAAGCGCGTGCGTAGGCCGGGTCGATGTCGCGGGCGAGCGCGAACGAGCGTGCAGAGCCGATCTGAATCACGAACAGCATCACCGCGCGTGCGCCGGTCGCCGCCATTTCCGCCAGCTCATCGAGATGCTTCGTGCCGCGCGCCGTCACCGAATCCGGAAACTCGGCGATACCTTCGCGGCGCATCAGATGCACATTCTTGACCTCGACATAGCAGGGCGGACGAGAGGGATCTTCCAGCAGGAAATCGATCCGCGAGCCTTTGCCGTTGATGGTGCGGCCGTACTTCACTTCGCGGCGGATGGTTACATAGCCCGTTAGTTCAGGAATCGCTCCGTCCGCAAGCGCTTCGGCCACGATCGGATTCGGATGCATGGTGTTCACGCCGGTCAGCTCAGAGCCGCTGCCGAAGTCCACCTCGATCAGTTCCCAGGAATAAGGCAGCCTGCGCGCAAGGTTTGACGATTTCGACAGCCAGACCCGCGCGCCCTCGGCTTGAAGCCCGGTCATGGCGCCCGGATTGGCGACATGCGCGGTGATCATCGTGCCGTCTGCAAGCTCTACATCGGCCAGGAACCGCTTATAGCGGCGGATCAGAGTCGCCGGGATCAGTTCGCTGGGAAAACGCATGCTGAGTATCATTCCGGTCCAGGGGCAACCGACCTTGCAAAGAGCTTGGGTCGATCGCCGGTCGTTCGATCGCGGTTTCGATATCGAATTCGATTCGGCCACCTTGTCAGATTCCCACATTCCGCCGTGATCGGCGTGTGAGAATCCGGAGCGAGAAGATTTAATGCCTGAAAATTCGCCGCACCCGTGATCGCAGCGACAAATCATTTGGCGTTGGGCGGCTGCAACGATATTCATGCAAATGCAGGCATTCCGGACAGGGTCCGGACAGACGGAGACACACACAGCTAATGGCATCCCTCGACTCGGTCAGCATTGCCATTCTGCTCGGCGCGGTTCTCGTGATGGCAGGCATCCTGTCGAGCCTGCTGGCGCTGCGCTTCGGTGCCCCGTTACTGCTGGTCTTTCTGTTCGTCGGTATCGCTGCGGGCGAAAGCGGTCCCGGCGGGCTTCGCTTCGACGACGTACAGACGACATATCTTGTTGGCTCGGTCGCGCTGGCGCTGATCCTGTTCGACGGCGGGTTGAAGACCCGGTTCCAGAGCATTCGAGCCGTTCTGGCGCCATCGGCGGCGCTGGCGACCATTGGCGTACTTCTGACGGCGCTGATCACCGCTCCGGTCGCCAAGTATGCGCTGGATATCGGCTGGACCGAGGCGCTGCTGGTCGGCGCGGTGGTCGCTTCCACCGACGCCGCCGCCGTGTTCCTGCTGGTTCATAGTCAGGGTCTTCGTCTGCGTCCGCGTGTCGGCGCAACCCTTGAAGTGGAATCCGGCACCAACGATCCGTTCGCGATCTTTCTGACGCTGATGCTGGTGGAATTTCTGTCGGTCGGGCAGAGCTCATCGGCGCATGTCGTACTTCAATTCGTGCGCGAGAGCGTGCTGGGCGTTGTGTTCGGAGCCGTCGGCGGCTGGCTTGTGGTCTTTGCGCTGAACCGCGTCGCCTTGCCGCAGGGGCTGCACGCACCCTTCGTGACGACAGCCGCACTGGTCATTTTCGGTGCGGCCCAGATCTCGCACGCGTCGGGATTCCTCGCGGTCTATCTCGCCGGCATGATTATCGGCAACCGTCCCACGCGCGCGCACAATTCCGTCGTGGCTTTTCTGGACGCCGCGACATGGCTGGCGCAGATCGTGATGTTCGTTTTGCTCGGGCTGCTGGTTTCGCCCGAGCGGACGCTGGGAACGATGCTGCCGGCTGTCGCTGTGGCTTTGGTGCTGATGCTGGTGGCGCGGCCGATCGCGGTGTTTCTTTGTCTGGCTCCGTTCCGGTTCAATTGGCGGGAGAGGACTTTCATCGCCTGGGTCGGACTGCGCGGCGCGGTCGCGATCTTTCTGGCCTCGATTCCAATGTTGGTCGGGCTGCCCAACGCGCAGGTCTATTTCGATGTCGCCTTCGTGGTCGTCATCATCTCGCTGTTGCTGCAGGGCTGGACCTTGGGAGCGGCGGCGCGACGTCTGCATGTGGCGTTGCCTCGGGCGGATCGTGGGCCTCGCCGCGTCGAACTCGATCTGCCGGGACAGCTCGAGCAGCAGCTCGTCGGCTATCCGGTGCGCGCCAACAGTCTATTTCTGAAGCGCGGGCTGATCCCGTCATGGTCGAAGCCGACGCTGGTGATCCGCGACGAGCGGATTCTGTCGCCGATAGAAGCCGAGCCGGTGGTCAAGGGCGACTATCTCTATCTGCTGGCACCGCCGGAGAAAGCCGAGGCGCTGGATCGGTTCTTCGTCGATATGCCTGCGGTGGCGGCACCCGACCCGCATCTGCTCGGTGATTTCATGATGCCCGGCGATGTCACTTTAAAAGACGTAGCCGACATTTATGGCGTCACCGTCGCGGCCAGCGATGCACACCTGACGCTGGCGGATTATTTCGACATTCACCTCGATCACGCACCCCGCGTCGGCGCCACTCTGCCGCTCGATTCGATTGTACTGGTGGCTCGCCATATTGGTGGCGCGCGGGTCAGCGTGGTTGGTCTGCGGCTGCCGGAAGACGAAGACGACGTGCCTCCACCGCCGACCCGCGGGACTGCTGCGAGACGCAAGCTGTCACGCGTCTGGGCCAAGCTGTCCGGGAGCGAGCGTGCCTAAAGGGCGCGGGACGGCAGCAGCAGCGGTCCATCCGGCGTCTCAACACGGTTCACCGAAATGCCGAAAATCTCGGCAATACGGTCGGGTGTCAGCGCGAGCGCAGGTGTATCGTTCGCGACGATGCGGCCTTCGTTCATGACGACCACGCGATCGGCGAACCGCATCGCCAAAGCCAGATCGTGGATGATGGCAAGCACGGCCGTTCCCTGATGGGCGATGCGTTGAAGCAGATCCATCACGATAAGCTGATGGCGTTCATCGAGCGATGCCGTGGGTTCATCCGCGATCAGCACCGAGGCCTCGGTCGCCAGCGCCCGAGCAATGGCAACGCGCGCACGTTCACCGCCCGACAATGTTGTAATCAGCCGCGACGAGAATTCACCGACGGCGGTCGCCTCGATGGCGCGCTCGATGGCGATCCGGTCCTTGATGGAGGTCTGCGAAAATGGATCGGCATGCGGCTCGCGCCCCAGCGCCACAATACTATCGACCCGCATCGGCCAGTGAAACTCGTGCCCCTGCGGCAGATACGAAATGGCCCGTGCGCGGGTGCGGGGCGCAAGATCGCGCAGGCTGACACCGTCGAAAGTTGTTGAACCTTCGGCTTTCATCACGCCGGCCATGGCGCGTGCCAGCGTGGTTTTGCCCGCGCCGTTAGGTCCGGCGAGAATCGTAAGTTCGCCGGCATTCAACGTGAGATCGGCGGAGTCTACGATCCGGCGTGAGCCCCGGATCACGGTAACGTCCGTAGCGACAAGGCGTGGCTTTTCGTTCGGTTTCATTGCGTGCTGTCCTCCAGCGCGCGACGCTCGTGGAAGATCATCGCAAGGAAAAACGGTACGCCGATCAACGCCGTGACCACGCCGATCTTGATTTCGATCACGGCCGGGATCAGCCGCACGGCGATATCGGCGGCCATCAATAACACAGCGCCGGTCAGCGCCGCCGGCAGCATCACGCGCGCAGGGTCCGATCCGTAGAACCGCCGCACCAGATGTGGCGCGACCAGACCCACGAACGAAATCGCACCGGCCACCGAGACGGCGGCGCCGACGCCGAGTGCGACGCCGATCACGACCAGCACGCGGGTGCGTTCGACATTGACGCCGAGCGAGGCCGCGGCGTCTTCACCGAGGGTCAGCGCGCGGAACGCTCCAGCGTTGAGCGCCAGCACGAACCAGCTTGCGATCATGAAGGGGGCCGCGAGCCAGACATGCTCCATGCTGCGGTCCCGCAGCGAGCCGAGCAGCCAGAATGCGATCTCCAGCGCGATGTAGGGATTGGGCGCAAGATTGAGAATGAGCGCGATGGCGGCACCCGCAAGGCTTGCGAGGGCAAGACCGGCAAGCAGGGTCACCGTCAGCGATGCGCGGCGTCCGGCAATCGCAACCAGCGCGCCGACCGAGAGCAGCGCCCCCACGATGCCACCTAACGGCACGGCCAGCGACAGCGCATTGGCAAATCCGAAGGCCATGATCGCTGCCGCTGCCGCTGCCGCTGCCTGCGGTGCGCCAAACAGTGACGGCTCCGCGAGCGGGTTGCGCAGCAGGCCTTGCAGCGATGCGCCCGCCAATCCAAAGGTCGCGCCGATCAGGGTGGCAAGAATGGTCCGGGGCAGGCGAATATCGCGCACGATGATCGAGGCCACGCCTTGATCGGAAAACAGCGCCGCGACGACTGTGCGCGGCGAAAACTGCGCAGGTCCGGTCATCAGCGACAGCACGAACAGCATCGCCAGCAGAATGGCGAGCGTGGCAGTCAGCAGGGTACTCTGAATATTGCTTTGGCTGTTCATCGTGTTCCGGCGTATCTCCGCAGCAGAAGGGGCGCTGACGCACCGCAATTGGCGTGGCATAACAGGCTGTCATGATCAAGAGAACCATCTTCGCGGGCTTGCTCGTTTTTGTCATTTTCACGGCGCTCTGCGGCATAGCGCCTATCGCGCATGCTGAAGGCCCGCCAAAGCGTATCGTGTCCTTCAACCTCTGCGCCGATCAGTTGCTGCTTGCACTGGCCGACCCGGCCCAGATCGCCGGACTGTCGCCTTATGCGGTCAATCCTGTTTTATCCGTCATGACGGAGAAGGCCGCGGCATTTCCGCGCCTGGATTGGGACGCGGAGTCGGTGGTGAATCTCGCGCCAGATCTGGTACTCGGCGGGCCGAGCCATCGTCCGATCCATGCGATGCTGAGCGCGATGGGCATACGCGTTGTGGACGTTGAACTTATCCGGAATCTTGCCGATGCGCGCAGGCAGGCGATTGAGCTCGGAAAACTGGTCGGCCATCCCGAACGCGGCGAAGCGCTGGCCCGTCAGCTCGAACAGGCTGAGACGCGATTGGCTTCGGTCGCCTTAAAGCCGCCGCTGACGGCGGAGGTCATTCAGCGTGAAGGATACCGGGAAGGCCCGGCAAGCCTCGCATCGGGCATGCTATCCATCGCCGGGTTGCGGGCGCCGGATCGCGCGTCTGGAGCAGGCGGCTTCATGTCGGCTTCGCAAGGCGGCTTTACGTCGCTGGAGCAGCTGCTGACCAGCGGGCCGGATGTGCTGGTGCTGCAGGACCCGCCGTCCGAAGCGCGCGATCAGGGCGCGCTGTTCATCACGCATCCGGCGCTGCTGGCGCGCTACGGCACCAACCGGCGGATCGATTTCCCCGAGCGGTACACGCTTTGCGGCGGTCCGCCGTTGGTGCAGGGGCTCGATTATCTTGCGCAGGCAATCAAGCCTCTGAAGTAGCGGTCTTCCTTCAAACAGCAGCGGGCAAAACGTCCACGCCGCCGAACGCGACGACCGTGCCGCGCTTGAGCATCACCACATTGGTCGCCAGCCGCCGCATCTCGCCGGCGTCGTGGCTGACAAAGACCATCGGCACGCTGGCCTCGTCGCGCAGCCGGATGAAGTAGGGCAGGATTTCTGCTTTCCGTTCTTCGTCCAAAGATCCCATCGGCTCGTCCAGCAGCAGCAGGCGCGGTTTCGCAAGCAGGGCGCGTCCGAGCGCGACGCGCTGGCGTTCTCCTCCGGACAACTGTGCGGGACGCCGATCGAGCAGATGCCCGATGTCAAGCAGATCGATGGTGTGCTTTTCCGCCGAAAGGTCGTGGTCGAGGCCATTCATGCCCCGTCCGTAGTCGAGATTTTGCCGGACGCTGAGATGCGGAAACAGCCGCGCGTCCTGAAACACGTAGCCGATCCGCCGCCGGTGCGGCGGGACATGAAGACCTGCTGCGCTGTCGTCGAGGACTTCGTCATCGAGTGCAATTTGCCCGCAGTCCGGTTCGATCAGTCCGGCGATCATGTTGATGATCGAGGTCTTGCCGGCACCGGAATTGCCGAACAGACCGGTGACGAGTCCCTCGCTCTTGAAGGCCGCTTTGAGCTTGAAATCGCCAAGCTGCTTTTCCACATCGACCGACAGCATCTTAATAGCCATGCAGCCGCCGCGTGGCCCGCCGCGCCAGAATTTCCGATGCGATCAGTGCGGCCATCGCGATAGCAATCGACACGACGACGAGACGTAGCGCGGCGCTGTCGCCGTCGGGCGTCTGGGTCAGGGAATAGATCGCCGCAGAGATGGTCTGGGTTTCGCCGGGGATGTTGGACACAAATGTAATCGTCGCGCCGAACTCTCCGATCGCCTTGGCGAAGCCGAGCACCATGCCGGCAACAATGCCCGGCAATGCCAGCGGAAGCGTTACTGTGAGAAACACCCGCCAGGGGGCTGCACCAAGCGTGCTGGCGGCCTGTTCGAGCTTGCGATCGACGGCTTCGATGGACAACCGGATCGGCCGGACCAGCAACGGAAACGACATCACGCCGCACGCCAGCGCCGCGCCGGTCCAGCGAAACGCGAACACAATGCCGAGGGTGTCGGCGAGCCACGCGCCGACCAGCCCTTTGCGTCCGAATGTCAGCAGCAGGAGATAGCCGGTCACAACCGGCGGCAACACCAAGGGCAAATAGACCAGCGCGTCGAGCGCTGCCTTGCCCCAGAAATCCCGCCGCGCCAGCAGCCACGCCACAGCAATGCCGAGCGGCGTGGCAACCAGTGTAGCGACGGCTGCGACCCGCAATGAGAGCAGGATCGCGGTCCAGTCCGCTGGTGAGAGATCGAACATGCGGCTTTTAAGAGGTCGGTTTGGTCAGGAACGTAAAGCCGTATTTCTCGAAGATCGACTTTGCCGCCGCCGAGCGCAGGAAGGCGAGATAGCCTGTTGCGTCGGTCTTCGCGCTCGCTGTCGCAGCGACCGGATAGATGATCGCTGGATGCGAATCCGCCGGGAAGGCGCCGACGATTTTCACGCCGGAGTCGACCTTGGCGTCGGTCTCGTACACGATACCGAGTGCTGCTTCGCCGCGCGACACCAGCGCAAGCGCTGCGCGCACACTTTCAGCCATGGCGAATTTCGGCTCGGCGGCCTGCCACGCCCCCAGCTTTTCGAGTGCTGCCTTGGCGTATTTGCCGACCGGCACTGCCTTGACGTCGCCGGTGGCAATCTTGCCGTCGCCCGCGAGTTTGGCGAGATCGAACCCTTGTCCGATGGTGACGTTGCCGATTTTGGAATCCTTCGGCGCGATCAATACAATCTTGTTGCCGAGCAAGTTGACGCGGGTGGGTTCGTTGATGGCTTTCTTCTTGATGGAGTAGTCCATCCAGTCGGTGTCAGCAGAAATGAAGACATCGGCGGGCGCGCCTTGTTCGAGCTGCTTGGCGAGCGCAGAGCTGGCAGCGTAGCTCGCAACCATTTTGGTGCCGGTTTTGGCAGTGTAGGCGGCGTTGGCGTCATCGAGGGCATTCTTCATCGATGCCGCGGCAAACACTGTAATGGTCTTGCCCTGTGCTGCGGCCGGAGCCATGGCGGACGGTTTTGCGTCCTGCGCGTGCGCGATCGAAAAAAGTGGCGCGTAGACAAGCGCGGTGACAACGAGAAAACGGGACATCATCTTCATTGGGCGCTCCATAGCGGTTCACGCGCAAGTGCGCGGCAACCGGCTTTGATCATTTCGTCTGACGACAAGCGGAAGCGCCGTTCCGGCAACCCCGACAGCGCGCAGCATATCGGAGCATCGTTCGGGCCGAACCATATCAGGCGTGGTTTCTGCGTAAAGCCCCGGATCGCTATTCGGCTACGGGCATAATGGCCAATTGTGAACGCGGATCGTGTCCTGCGCTCAAGCCTTACGGTGCCTGCAAAACCTGACGGCATTCGGCAGGCAGGTTCGCCATCGTGAGCGGAGGCCTCGGCTTGGGCGGCTTTGTCGGCGGCTTGGGATGCAGCACCCGGTCACTGAACCAGTAGGCGAGGTCGCCTGCGCTGCAATGCTCGCCGCCATCGGGAGGTGGCTGCGCTTCACAGTTGGTGCTGCCCGGCGGGCACTTCATGCGGATATGGAAATGGTAGTCGTGGCCATACATCGGGCGCACTTTCGAGAGCCAGCTCCGGTCGCCCTTCGCTTCGCGGCACAGCGCCTTCTTGATCGCGGCATTGACGAAAATGCGTTCCACCTGCGGCTCCTGCGCGGCCGCGCGGATCACAGGAAGATGCGACGGCGTCCAGGTGGCCGGATCGATATCGAGGCGATCCTTCCGCACCATCATGACCGCCGATGTTTCCTCGCGCTCTTCGCGCGAGAGCTGCCGGTTCGGCATCGGCGTCAGCCAGATGTCGGCGTCGAGGCCGACCTGATGACTGGCGTGGCCGGTCAGCATCGGCCCGCCGCGCGGCTGCGACATGTCGCCGACCAGAAGTCCCGGCCAGCCCGCCGTCTTGTGCGCCTTGGCGGCCAGCCGTTCGAGCAGGGCAATAAGATCGGGATGCCCCCAGTTGCGGTTGCGCGACAACCGCATGACCTGCCATGCCGGGCCGTTGATCGGCAATGGCACAGCACCGGCAATGCATCCGTGCGCATAAAAGCCGATGGCCTTCGGTGCGAGCGCAGCAGGCTGCAGCTTGCGGCCGAACAATTCCTTGGCGGCAACATGGGGATCGTCGGGATTGGCGAGCGGCGGAAGCGGCTTGGGATTGACGCTTCCCTTGTCCTGCGCCGATGCAGGGCTTGCCGCCGACATGACGGCAGACATCAGGGCGAGCGCGGGAATCAGACGGGATCGCTTCATGGCGCCTCTTATAGCGGAAGGCCGTATCGGCGACGAGACGGCGCCGTTCTTGACCCCAGCTCTTAACCCTATGTTAGCCATGCCGGACGGTGACGCAAATTGGTGCGGAATACCGGTCGCGGGCGCATTTGTTGGGCATTCAGTGTGTGAAGGCAGCGCTATGGCCGTGTTCAGGTACCTGAAGCTGCATCGTGCGCCGCGATCCGGCGCTGCGGGCGGTATGAAGCCCTGCAATTGAGCAACTTTGTCCGCCCGGCGTGCATACAATTGCAACCAACAGTCGCGGGCTGCGCCGTGAGATACCATTTTTTCAGACACTTGTACGAAGACTACATCCGCAGAAAGCAACGACATGGCGGGGCGATGCCGATCAATCGGCCAAAACCAAAAAACCGGACCGGAAAGTCAGCATCCACGCGGGGAAGGTTGTCAGTTCGCCGGCCGAAGGCCGCGCCGAAACTGCTGACCAAGGGCCGCAAGGTTTCTGAAATCGGCGAGATTGTGCGTAAGCGCGCGGAAGCCGAGGCGGCGATCGCGGATGCAGCACGATCGAACGCGCGCCTGCGCGAAGCCATCGATATCCTGCCGCAGGGCATCGTGTTTCTCGACGCCGATGGCCGCTATATCCTCTGGAACAAGAAGTACGCCGAGATCTACAACAAGAGCTCCGACCTCTTTGAGGAAGGCGCGATGCTGCGCGATACGCTGAAGGTCGGCGTTGCGCGCGGCGATTATCCGGAAGCCGTCGGCCGCGAGGACGAATGGATCACCGAGCGGCTGGAGAAACTCTATCATCCCGGTCACCGCCACGAGCAGACGCTCTCCGATGGGCGCTGCATCCTGATCGAGGAACGCCTGACCGGCGACGGCGGCGTGATCGGGCTGCGTGTCGATATCACCGAACTGAAACAGCGCGAGGCCTCGTTTCGCCTGTTGTTTGACGGCAATCCGGTGCCGATGATCGTCTGTGCCCAGGACAACGAGCGCATTATCAGCGTCAACGACGCGGCGATCGCGCATTACGGCTACTCGCGGGAGGACTTCGAGAAGCTGAAAATTTCGGACGTGCAGGCTTTCGATCAGGCGGCACCCTGGGCCGGCGACCAGACCACCGAAGAACGCGCGGCGCGAACCTGGAAACACGTCAAGGCTGACGGGTCGCTGATCGATGTCGCGATCTATTCGCGCCTGTTGGTGTTCGACGGCCAGCCTGCAATGCTGCTGGCGCTGATGGACATCACCGAGCGCAAACGCGCCGAGGCGCGGCTTGCCTTCATGGCGCAGCACGACGGCCTGACCGGGCTGCCGAACCGCATCCTGCTGCGGCAGCGGCTGGATGAGCTTCTGGCGCATACACGTCGCAGCGGCGACAAGGTCGCGGTACTGTTTCTCGATCTCGACAATTTCAAGGGCATCAACGACGCGCTGGGTCATGCGGTCGGCGACAAGCTGCTGAAGGGTGTGACCAAGCGCTTGCGCTCGTCGCTGCGCGAGGAGGACGCCATCGCGCGCCTCGGCTCCGATGAATTCGCCATTGTGCAGACGGGTATCAACCGGCCCGAAGAAGTCGCATTCCTGGCGCGGCGGCTGATCGATGCCATCAGCGAGCCCTATCTGTTCGACGGCCACACCATCATCAGCGGCGCCTGCGTCGGTATTGCGATCGCGCCGGGCGACGGCGACGACGCCGAGAAGCTGCTCAAGAACGCCGACATGGCGCTGTCGCGCGCCAAGAGCGAAGGCCACGGCACGTTCAGTTTCTTCGAGTCGGAAATGGACGCCCGCGCCCAAGAGCGCCGCCGCATCGAAATCGATCTGCGCGGCGCCATCGAGAGCAATATCCTGCAGCCGCATTATCAGCCGCTGGTCGATCTCAAAAGCGGGCGGATTACCGGTTTCGAGGCGCTGGTGCGCTGGCCGGACCCTGAGCGCGGCATGATCTCGCCGGCGGAATTCATTCCCGTTGCCGAGGAAACCGGCTTGATCAATGCGGTCGGCGGACTGATGCTGCGGCGTGCCTGTATGGATGCCGCGCAATGGCCTGACGACGTGCGTGTCGCGGTCAACCTGTCGCCGCTGCAATTCCGCGTCGGCAATCTGTTATCCGTGGTGATGGATGCGCTGAAGGCATCCGGCCTGTCGCCGAAGCGTCTGGAACTGGAGATCACCGAAACCCTGCTGCTCGACAAGAGCGATCAGGTGCTGGCCACGCTGCACGCGCTCCGCGCGCTCGGCGTGCGGATTTCGATGGACGATTTCGGCACCGGATACTCGTCGCTGAGCTATCTGCGCAGCTTTCCGTTCGACAAGATCAAGATCGACCGCTCATTCGTGCAGGATCTCGATTCCAACAAGGACGGGCAGGCGATCATTCGCTCGATCATTTCGCTCGGCATGGGTCTCGGCGTCACCATCACGGCGGAAGGCGTCGAAACCGAAGCCGAATTGAGCTGCCTGCGCGCCGAAGGCTGTCACGAGGGGCAAGGCTTCCTGTTCAGCCGCGCGCGGCCGAACGCCGAGATTACGGCATTGCTGCTGGCCCAGCGCAATGCATCCCGCGCGCGCGTGGCGTAACGCCGCCGATCCATCGTCTACAGAAAACAAAAAACCCCGGCTTCGAGCCGGGGTTTTGCCTTGAGCGGGCAGACCGCTGACATCACTTCTTCTTGGATTTCTTCTTCTTGGCCTTCGGCGCGGCTTTCACGGCCTTCGAGAGATCGTCGATCTCGGCTTTGCCGACATGCTTGATGATCGACTTGATCGTGCTCTTGGCGGACGCCTTGCCGGCATAACCTTCCGAGGCGAACATCTTCTCGCCGTTCGGCGCGCGGAAGCGGAAACGGAATTCGCCGGATTTGTCCTTGTAGATTTCAAATTTATAGGCTGCTGCCATCACTCTCTCCGATGGTTGTTTCACGACGCTCGCACGTTAAGCGCGGGTGCGACCGGAGACAAGTGCAGGTTGTGCGTTACCCTCCGCGCATTCGCACGAACAGCAGCGGGGATGTGGACTGTCATAAATCGATATTGCGCGAGTAGTGCCGTTCAATTCTCAAGCTGAGTTTCAGCTGTCCACCTTCAGCGCGGCAATGAACGCTTCCTGCGGGATATCGACCTTGCCGAACTGCCGCATCTTCTTCTTGCCTTCCTTCTGCTTCTCCAGAAGCTTGCGCTTGCGCGAGATGTCGCCGCCGTAGCACTTCGCGGTCACGTCCTTGCGCAGCGCGCGGACGGTTTCACGCGCGATCACCTTGCCGCCGATCGCCGCCTGAATCGGAATCACGAACATGTGCGGCGGGATCAGCTCCTTCATCTTCTCGACCATAGCGCGGCCACGGCCCTCCGCGCGGGTGCGATGCACCAGCATCGACAGCGCATCGACCGGCTCGAGGTTGACGAGGATCTGCATTTTCACCAGATCGGCCGGCTTGTAGTCGGTCAGGTGATAGTCGAACGAGGCGTAACCCTTGGAGACCGACTTGAGCCGGTCGTAAAAATCGAACACCACCTCGTTGAGCGGCAGCTCGTATTTCACCATGGCGCGCGCGCCGACATAGGTGAGTTCTTTCTGGTTGCCGCGCCGCTCCTGACAGAGCTTCAGCACGCTTCCCAGATACTCATCCGGCGTCAGGATCGTGGCTTCGATCCAAGGCTCGTGAATCTCGGCGATCTTCACCACGTCCGGCATGTCGATCGGATTATGGATCTCGATCTCGGAGCCGTCGTTGAGGTGCATTTTGTAAATCACGCTCGGCGCGGTCGCGATCAGGTTCAGGTTGAACTCGCGGCTCAGGCGCTCCTGAATGATCTCCAGATGCAGCAGGCCGAGGAAGCCGCAGCGGAAGCCGAAGCCCAGCGCTGCCGAGGTTTCCATCTCGAACGAGAAGCTTGCGTCATTGAGACGCAGCTTGCCCATCGCCGCGCGCAGCGTCTCGAAGTCGTCGGCATCGACCGGAAACAATCCGCAGAACACGACCGGAATGGCGGGCTTGAAACCCGGCAACATCTCGGTGACCGGTTTACGGTCGTCGGTGATGGTGTCGCCGACGCGGGTGTCGGCGACTTCCTTGATCGCGGCGGTGATGAAGCCGATTTCGCCGGGACCGAGTTCGTCCACCGGCGTCATCTTGGGTGTAAAAAATCCGACGCGTTCGAGATCATAGGCTGCACCCGTGCCCATCATGCGGATGCGCTGGCCCTTTTTCATCACGCCGTCGACGACGCGGACCAGAACCACCACGCCGAGATAGACGTCGTACCAGCTATCGACCAGCAGTGCCTTCAACGTCGCGTCGCGATCGCCTTTCGGCGGCGGCAGGCGGGTGACGATGGCTTCCAGCACGTCGGGAATGCCCAGACCCGTCTTCGCCGAGATCATCACCGCATCTGAGGCGTCGATGCCGATCACGTCCTCGATCTGCTGCCGCACCTGTTCGGGTTCTGCGGCGGGAAGATCGACCTTGTTGAGCACCGGGACGATTTCGAGGCCCGCGTCGAGCGCATGATAGACGTTGGCGAGGGTCTGCGCTTCCACGCCCTGAGACGCATCCACCACCAGCAGCGCGCCTTCGCAGGCGGCCAGCGAGCGCGAGACTTCGTAAGCGAAGTCGACGTGGCCCGGCGTGTCCATCAGGTTGAAGATGTAGGTCTTGCCGTCCTTCGCCTTGTAATTGAGGCGGACGGTCTGGGCCTTGATGGTGATGCCGCGCTCGCGCTCGATGTCCATCGAATCGAGCACCTGCTCCTTCATCTCGCGCGCCTCCAGTCCGCCGGTGGTCTGGATCAGCCGGTCGGCGAGGGTGGACTTGCCATGGTCGATATGGGCGACGATGGAGAAGTTGCGGATGTTGGAAAGAGGGGCGGTTGTCATGGGCGCGGGATAGCACCCGCGCTGCTGAGCGGCAACAAAATTGGGGCGTTTTCATGCGGACTTAGCGCGATTTGACGCGGTTTTACTGTTGCCCGCGATCCGCCAGCGCTGCTAGCTACGACGGCTGCAGAAAGTGCCAGTTCCGACACAGGTTGACCGTAATGTCCGATGCTTCATCGACCGACAGTGGACGCAGAACCGGGAAAAATCCCGGCCCGCGGACCGGACTGCGATCCCGGCAGAACGCGCGCCTGCGCCATGTGCCCGTCACCCGCCGCGTGGCGGCGTGGATCGCGGCCGCCGCCCACGATCCTGCGACCTCGCTCAAATTCGTTATCGGCTTTGCGGTGGTTCATGCGTTGCTCTGGACCATTATCCTGACCGCATTAAAAAGCGCGCAGGACGTCCACATGGATGTCGCCGAGGCGTATGCATGGGGACAGAAATTTCTTCTGGGCTACGGCAAACATCCGCCGCTGGCGGGCTGGGTCGCGGGCGTCTGGTTCAAGATATTCCCGGTCACCGACTGGGCGACCTACGCGCTGGCGATGACGGTCACCGGATGCGGGCTGGTGCTGTGCTGGCTGATCGCGGTGCGCGTGGTCGATCACCGCCGCGCGATGTTCACGGTGGTGATGCTGGCGCTCTATCCGGTCTTCACCTTCAAGGGCTTCAAGTACAATCCGGATCTGCTGCAACTTGTGACGCTGCCGCTGTTCGTGCTGGCCTACCTCAACGCCTTTGAGAAGCGCACGGTGCGCGCGGGCATCTGGCTCGGGCTTGCGGCGGCGCTGGCGCTGATGACGAAATACTGGGTGCTGACCATGATCGGCGCCGCAGGGCTCGCGGCGCTGATTCATCCGGACCGGATGCGGTTTCTGCGCTCGCCGGCGCCGTGGGTCGCGTTTGCCGCGTGTTTCGTCGGCATGCTGCCGCACCTGTGGTGGCTGAAGCAGGCAGACTTCCTGCCGCTGATCTATGCCGACGATGTCTATGGCGGGCGACACTTCCGCGAGACGCTGCGGCTGGCGGGGGTTTATCTTGCGCACAATTTTGGTCTGCTGCTGATCCCAGTGGCCTTCGCGGCCATTGCGCTGGCGTGGAAGCTGCAGTGGTGGAAATCGATCCGCAGCAAGGGTGTGGTCTCCGAGTTCATCGATTCGGCGAAGCGGCCCTGGATGCGCGGTCCCAATTCCGGCGTGTACCTCACGCAGGCGCGCCACATCTGGATTACGCAGATCATCGTTGCCTTGGGGCCGCCGCTCGCCGCCGTGGTGTTCGGCGTCTACCTGAAGACCGACTGGGGCATTTCGCTGTTCTTCCTGGTGCCATTGGCGCTGGTCGCGTTGCCTGCGCTGCGCGTGACGCAGATGGCGCTGATCCGGCTGATGTTCATCTGGCTGGCATTCACACTGGTCATGCTTCTGATCTCGCCGATCATCGCGGCGCAGACCGTGCGGCGTGACGGCGAGGCCGGCGTTCCGTTTTCACCGAAATCCGAATTCGCGTTACAGCTGACGGAGGCGTGGCGCGCGCGTTTCAACACACGCTGGACCGTGGTCGCGGGCACCACCGAAGTCGGCGAGCCGCTGACGTTCTACAGCCCGGACCATCCGAAGCCGCTGACGCCTGGCGAGATATGGGCCTCGGGCCTGACCAGTCTCGACGAAGCGAAGCGGTTCGGGTTCATCGGCATCTGCGACACCAAGGATCTCGAACTGCACAAGTGCGAAGCCTGGATGGCGGAGAATGCGCCGAATGCCGAGCGCGTCGATCTCACCTCGCGGCGCTATTTCCACGGCAAGGCCGGTCCGGCGGTGAAGTGGAAAGTCTGGATCGTGGGTCCGGAAAAGACGGACGAGGACGAGAAGTAAAGCTCTAGCCCGCTTCTTCCTCGCCGAACTTGTTGGCGAGCAGTTCGGTGATGGCATCCATCGCGGCCTGCGCTTCGCGGCCGCTCGCCTGCACCATGATCGTGGTGCCGATGCCGGCCGAGAGCATCATCAATCCCATGATCGAGGTGCCGCCGACGCTCTCACCATTGCGCGTGACGGTCAGTTCGGCATCGAACTTTTCCGCGGTCTGCACGAACTTGGCAGACGCGCGCGCATGAAGGCCGCGCTTGTTGATAATGGGAAGTTCTCGGACGATGACGCCGGCAGACGAAGACTGCTGCTCCGGCGTCGCGGTCATTTTCCAGCGAGCACCCGGCTGGCGATCGTCACATACTTGCGCCCGGCTTCCTGGGCGGCAGCGATCGCATCGGGCAATGGCTTGTCGTCGCGGACCTTGGCGAGCTTGACCAGCATCGGCAGGTTGATGCCGGCCAGCACTTCGACCTTCGGACGGCTCATACAGGAAATCGCCAGGTTCGACGGCGTGCCGCCGAACATGTCGGTGAGAATCGCAACGCCATCGCCGCTGTCCACGCGCTTGACGGCTTCGATAATATCGCTGCGACACAGATCGGCATCGTCTTCGGCGCCAATTGTGATCGACTCGATTTGTTTTTGTGGACCCATCACGTGCTCGAGCGCTGCCTTGAACTCGTCGGCAAGACGCCCGTGGGTCACCAGTACTAGACCAATCATCCGAAACTCCTCGCGGGCGCTTTTGATGCACCGCACGAAAGGGCCACATTGACCATCCAGAGCCCCGACGCAAGGGGGGATCTTGCCGCGTATCCCCTTAAAAAAGGTGTCCGCGCTGGCCGTCTTCAGTGGCGAGGGTATGGCTTATATGGCGACCGGATGTCACGCGGCAATCAGCAGAAGGTCGTGAGTTCGCTTTTGAAACCTTAAACTGTCGTAAGGAACGCCAGAACCAGGGGCAGGGCATCGTATCCCAGCGCGACCGGAATTCTTGCGATTTCGAGCCCAAAAACCAGTGTTTTCAAGGCCTCCGGGGCCGGCAGACGGTCGGCGTCGGTGGCGCTGAGGTCCACGATCAGGTCCACTGGGGCCTGATCGGTAAAACCGATGGTCCTGATCCCAAGCCCGCGAATTTCGATCATTCCGGCCAGTTCAGGCACGCCCTGAACCGTCAGCCTGCCGTTATGAGCGGTCAGGCAAACCCGGTCGTCGCCGATCAGGGTGGTCGCGGGGATCTGTCCCGCCCGCGCCGCAAGGATCAGATCGAACGCCAGCCGGGATTTACCCGACCCCGAGGGGCCGCGAATCAGTACGCCGCGCTCGCCGACCAGCACCGCCGAGGCATGAATGCTGGGCGTCATATGGCAGGCAGCCGGACCGTGAAGCGCGCGCCGGCGATGCGAGCATCGCCTTCGGCATCGATCGGGCCGGGGCGGTTCTCGGCCCAGATGCGTCCGCCATGGGCTTCGACGATCTGCTTGGAGATCGACAGCCCGAGACCGGAGTTCTGTCCGAAGCCCTGATGCGGGCGGTCGGTGTAAAAACGATCGAAGATTTTCGCGAGTGCGCCCGGCCGGATGCCGGCGCCATCGTCGTCGATCAGAATCTCGATCTCGGATTTGAGGCGGCGGCAGGTGATGCGCACCTTGCCGCCCGGATGCGAGAACGATTGCGCGTTGCTCAAGAGGTTCGCAATCACCTGACCGAGTCGCGAGTCGTGTCCGGGCACCGAGAAGGTGTCGTTCGGACGGCCCTCGAAACGGACCTCCACGGTAACGTCAGTGCCGTGCTGGGTCTCGTTCGCAACCGATGTCAGCGTGTTGAGCAGCCGGCGCAGATCTACCGGCTCCACGTCCTGCCGCTGCAATTCGGCGTCGAGGCGGCTGGCGTCGGAAATGTCGGTGATCAGCCGGTCGAGCCTGCGCACGTCATGCTCGATCACCGCCAGCAGCCGCGAGCGGCTGTCATCGGATCGCGCTAGCGGTAATGTTTCGACCGCCGAGCGCATCGAGGTCAGCGGATTTTTCAGTTCATGCGCGACGTCGGCGGCGAACCGCTCGATGCCCTCGATCCGGCTATAGAGCGCATCGGTCATGTCGCGCAGCGCGCGTGACAGATGTCCGATCTCGTCGCCGCGCGTCGAGAAATCCGGAATCTCCACGCGGGTCTTGATGCGGCGGCGGACGCGCTCGGCGCTGTCGGCAAGGCGCCGCATCGGTCCGGCGATGGTGCTTGCAAGCAGCAGCGAGAGCACGATCATCACGGCGGACGCGATGCCGAACACCTTGAGGATGGCGAGGCGCTCGGCGGTCACCATCTGGTCGATGTCGTCGCCCTGCGTCGACAGCATCAGCGCGCCGTGAATGGCGCGGAAACGCTGCACCGGCACCGACACCGACACGATCACTTCGCCGCGGTCGTTGATCCGCACCATGGAGGCCTTGCTGCCGCCGAGGGCCTGCTGGACTTCCTGATAGCCGTTGCCGTTTTCCGGTCCGAGTTCGCGATACGGCGGCAGGTCGCCGCGATTGAGCCAGGTGCGGATCGCGATCATGGTCTTTTCGGCGAAGCCGGGCTTTTCGGCATTCGGCGGCGCCAACTCAAAACGCAGCACATCGCCGCGCCCGTAAAGATTGCGGCTGTCGAGCACCAGCACGCCATCGCGGTCGTAGATTCGCGCGCGGGTTTTGGTCGGCGAAATCAGCCGCCGCAGCACCGGCGCCACGCGTTCCGGATTGATGGGAAATTCGAGGTTGCTCAGATTTTCGTCGGGCGGGCCGAAGCTTTCGCCGGGCTTCAGATCCAGCAACCGCTCCGGATCGACGGTGATGGCGTTGGTTTCGACGGTGGCGGAGGCTGCGATTGCGCCCGAGATGATTTCGGCCTGCACCAGCAAGCTCTGCGCGCGCGCATCGATCAGTCCGGCGCGGAACTGCGACAGATACAGAATGCCCGCGAGCATCGCGAACAGCCCGATCAGGTTGAGGACCACGATGCGGCGGGTGAGGCTTGAAAACGTCAGCGCTTTGAAATAGCGCCCGGCGCGTTTGGCCCAGTCGAGAGGGCTGCTCCAGCCGCGATGCGCAGCATCGGCCGACGGCGCATCGGATACCGGCGCAAGCGGCGGTGCGCCCACGTCGGCATCGTCGTAATCAGGCTGCGTTCGATCAAGCAATGGCTAACGCCCGATTGTTGGTTCGCGATCGGCCCCTTATAGCACCAACCGGCGGGCAGGTGACCCGTCCCGCCGCTTTGACAGCCGGACAGTCCCGACCGTGGCGCATGCCGAAACGGTCAGGTTTCCTTGAAGCGGTACCCGACGCCGTACAGGGTTTCGATCATTTCGAAATCGTCGTCGGCCGCCTTGAACTTCTTGCGCAGCCGCTTGATGTGGCTGTCGATGGTGCGGTCGTCGACATAGACCTGGTCGTCATAGGCCGCATCCATCAGCGCGTTGCGGCTTTTCACCACGCCGGGGCGGGTGGCCAGCGCTTGCAGGATCAGGAACTCGGTGACGGTCAGCGTCACCGGCTCGTTCTTCCAGGTACAGGTGTGACGTTCCGGGTCCATCCGCAGCAAGCCGCGTTCCAGCGCCTTGGCATCCAGTTCCTTCTGCGCGACCGTCGGATCTTTCGGCACCGCCCGGCGCAACACCGCCTTGACGCGCTCAACCAGCAGGCGCTGCGAAAACGGTTTGCGGATGAAATCGTCGGCGCCCATCTTGAGGCCGAACAGCTCGTCGATTTCCTCGTCCTTGGAGGTGAGGAAGATCACCGGCAGATCGGATTTCTGGCGCAGGCGCCGCAGCGTTTCCATGCCGTCCATACGCGGCATCTTGATATCGAGGATCGCAAGGTCCGGTGGGCTCGTCTTGAACCCGTCGAGAGCGGACGCGCCATCCGTATAGGTCATGATCCGGTAGCCTTCGGCTTCCAGCGCGATCGAGACCGAGGTCAGAATGTTGCGGTCGTCATCGACCAGAGCGATTGTGGGCATGAGCCTGCTTTCCAAATCGAGTGTTATGGGCGTGGCGACTGTGTACCGACCGGACAAACCGGATGCCGTGAAATAAGGCGACGGCCTGATTGCCAACGAGCAATGCAAGCTGGGCTGAAATGTGACCGGGTTCCCAAAGTGCGCGAATTGCGCTGCCTAAACCCTATATAGACTTGGAACTCGCCGAAATAACCCCTTTCCGCCGGAAAAAAGCCCCGTTAACCAATGATTTCAGGCCATCCATGGATCCTTCCGCGCCCGTTAAACCAGCTCCTCTGACCCGCTCGCTGCTCGGCCGAAGCCGTCAGGGCGCGCTGGCGACGCTGATGCCCGAGAGCGGCGATCCCTATTGCTCGCTGGTCAATGTCGCCTCATCGCCGGATGGGTCGCCGATCCTGCTGATCTCGCGGCTGGCGCTTCACACCAAAAATATCCTCAACGATCCGCGCGTGTCGCTGATGCTGGACGAGCGCGCGCCGGGCGATCCGCTGGAAAGCGCGCGCATCATGCTCGCAGGGATCGCTGAAGAAGCGCTGGACGACGATGGGCAGGCAAAACGCCGCTATCTCGCAGCCCATCCCTCGGCGGAGGAATTTGCCGGCTTTCGCGATTTTTCTTTTTTCCGGATCGTTCCGAAAGCTGTGCATCTGGTGGCGGGGTTCGGCCGCATCGTCGATCTCGCGCCGCGCGAGTTCCTGACCGATCTTGTGGGCGCGGAGGCGCTGGTCGAGGCCGAGCCGGATATCGTGGCGCATATGAATACCGACCACCTTGAGGCGATGAATCTTTATGCGGTGAAATTGCTCGGTGCGCCGGAGGGCGCCTGGCGATGCACCGGCTGCGATCCGGAAGGGCTCGATCTGCAGGATGACCGCCGCACGCTCCGGCTCGCGTTTCCGGCGCGGATCGTCACACCTGCCGCACTGCGGCAAGCCCTGAAGGGCCTCGCCGACCGTGCTCGAGCCGTGCCAAGTCCGTGAGATTCAACCTGTTTTTGCCGATCCCTGCGATCTTTACCGCTTTGTGACGGATCGACTTGGCAAGCAGTGTGTTGGGCACTTATAAGTCGCGGGATTGAGGCCCGGGAGCTATGATCCCCGGCATCCGCGACAGGGGCGTTTGGCGACAGCCGCGCGAAACGATACGCGGTCTTTGTGGGAGAATCTAAAAGTGCAAGAGACGGGTGTGCGCAACGGTGCCTTCGGCGCCGATAAATTCGGTTTCAAAAATCTGAAACAGGTGAACTGGAATCTCGGCACAGCGCCGCTCTATGAACACTCGCTGCGCAACAACGAGGCCGAGCTGTCCGCAGGCGGCGCGCTTGTCGCGGAAACCGGCGTGTTCACCGGGCGCTCGCCGAAAGACAAGTTCACGGTGCGCGACGCGCTGACCGACAAGAGCATGTGGTGGGGCGGCAACCAGTCGATCACCTCCGAACAGTTCGAGACCCTGTATCAGGATTTCCTCAAGCACTGCGAAGGCAAGAGCCTGTTCGCGCAGGACCTCTACGGCGGCGCCGATCCGAAATTCCAGATCAAGACGCGCGTGTTCACCGAAATGGCGTGGCACTCGCTGTTCATCCGCACGCTGCTGCGCCGTCCCGAGATGGCCGAGCTTGCGAGCTTTGCGCCTGAACTGACCATCGTCGATCTGCCGAGCTTCCGCGCCGATCCGAAGCGTCATGGCTGCAAGTCCGAGAACGTCGTCGCCATCGACTTCACCCGCAAGATCGTCCTCATCGCAGGCAGCCAGTATGCCGGCGAAATGAAGAAGTCGGTGTTCACCACGCTGAACTACTTCCTGCCGGCGCAAGGCGTTATGCCGATGCACTGCTCGGCCAATGTCGGCCCGAACGATGACAGCGCGATTTTCTTTGGCCTGTCGGGCACCGGCAAGACCACGCTCTCGGCCGACCCGAACCGCACGCTGATCGGCGACGACGAGACGGGCTGGGGTCCGGACGGCATTTTCAATTTTGAAGGCGGCTGCTACGCCAAGACCATCAAGCTGTCGCGCGAAGCCGAGCCTGCGATTTACGACGCCAGCATCTGCTTCGGCGCGGTGCTCGAAAACGTCGTGCTCGATCCGGTTACGCGCGAGCCCGACTTCGACGACGGCTCCAAGACCGAGAACACGCGCTCTGCGTATCCTCTCGAAGCGATCCCGAACGCGTCGCGTACGGGCCGCGCCGGTCATCCGAAGAATCTGGTGATGCTCGCTGCCGACGCATTCGGCGTGATGCCGCCGATCGCCAAGCTGACGCCGGCGCAGGCGATGTATCACTTCCTCTCGGGCTACACTGCGAAAGTCGCGGGCACCGAGCGCGGTCTCGGCAACGAGCCTGTGCCGGAATTCTCGGCCTGCTTCGGCTCGCCGTTCCTGCCGCGCGATCCGGCCGAATACGGCCAGCTGCTGAAAGAACTGATTGCCAAGCACAATGTCGATTGCTGGGTGGTCAACACCGGCTGGACCGGCGGCAAGTACGGCACCGGCAGCCGCATGCCGATCAAGGTGACCCGTGCGCTGCTGACGGCAGCGCTGAACGGCTCGCTGCGCAATGCCCAGTTCCGCACCGACAAGTATTTCGGCTTCGCGGTGCCGACAGCGCTGGAAGGCGTGCCGAGCGACATTCTCGATCCGGTCAATACCTGGAAGGACAAGGCCGAGTTCGACAAGACCGCGCGTGCGCTGGTCGGCATGTTCCAGAAGAACTTCGAACAGTTCGAGAAGCAGGTCGATGCGGATGTCCGCGCGGCTGCCCCCGAGGTCAAACTCGCGGCGGAGTAATTGCTCCGGCGAAGCATCTGAATTGAAAAGGGCGGCTCACTGAGCCGCCCTTTTTGTTGGCGTGATATGCGCCGTGGCGTGCAAACTCAGCGCGCCGTTGCGGTGGTTGTGCCCGAGGTCTTGCCGGTCGCCACATTCAGGATCGAACCGTTCTGAAGATCGATCCGGTACACTTCGCGCAGCACGTTGCCGGCAAAGCCCAGCTCGACGATGGAAACGGTCTTGAATGAGACCGGGAGGCCGTCAGGCAGGATCTGGTTGAACTCGGTTGCCGCCTGATCCATGTCCTTCTGCAGGTCCGCTGTGAACTTCACATTGCTGTAGACCAGCGTGTTGTGCGGGTTGTGCGAACGCAGTTCCTTCCCGTCCTTCACCACGTTGACGCCGCTGACGCCGACCGTCTTTACCAGGTCTTTCGCGGCATCGCTCATGACGGCGTAAACCGGCCCGGTGCAGCGTGGCAGCGGGCCATCGCGCAGCGGCGCGAGGGCAGCGGTAGCAGCAGTGTTGAACGCCATCATGGACTCGAAGTCCGCGCCTTCCTTGACGATGCCGAGATCGAGCCACCACGGCTGGCCCGCGCCCTTGGCAGCTTCGGTGGTGTAGAACTTCTTCAGGGTGACATTGAGAACGCCGGGCAGCTTTGGCAGTACTTTCAGCATTTTCTCCGGCGTGGTGGCGTCGGCATTGTGGATATGCACGACGGTGACGTGCGGAATGTTAAAGCGCTGTGCCTCGTCGTCGAGTTTCGCATTGAGCAGCTTTTCGCGCAGCTGACCCTTGGTGGTCAGGTCGAGCGTGTCGTTGATCTCTTTCGGCAACGTGTAGACCAGACCGAAGGTCCGCACATGCGGACGGAAGCCGGGCGAGGAGAGCGAGCTGTTGTCGATCTCGGCGTTCGCGGCGAATGCAAATAGCGATGTTGCGGCTGCGACGGCAACGGTCGCAAGACGATGGGACAATTTCTGAATCATGGATGGTCTCCGGTTTGCTGTTGAGCATGCTCGCCAGAACCGGAACTGGCGGTGGGACCGCAGTGACTATGCCGGATCGTGAGCAGGTCGCCGGACCATGGACTGCGACTATGACAGCCGGATTGGGCGTTGCCGCCGCGCGCTGCGGCAAATCGCCGTCTGCGGCGCGGCGTCGCGTAGCGGTCTCGATCACAAGCAGGGTGATCGCTCGATGCAAAATCGCCAGCTTGGAACAAATTAAGAACACTTTAGCAAGTCATTGATATATCATTGTGATTCGGCGCATCGTGCCACCACATCTAGGGTCTGTCTGAGGTTTCGAGGACTACATGTCCAATATCGCTTTCGACAACACGGCGCTGACGCGTATCGCGGACTTCGCTCGCACGCTGTCTCGCCTCCACACCGCCGCCCGCACGCGGCTGGTGGATGACGACCACATCGACCGCGAGTTCAACGCGGTCTGCATGTCGGTATGGGGCTACACCACCGACGATTTCAGCGACGATCTGTTCTCGCTGAAGGATCACGAATTTCTCGATTCGCTGGATGAGGCGCGGGCGCGCATCTTCGCCGCCGAGCACGGCTACGATCTGGTCGATGACACCGGCGTCCTCGCCGACTGGTGGGGCTATTGCTGGATGATTCTCGCCGAGCATCGCGGATTGCTGACGCCGGAGATCAAGGCGCGTGCGCGCATGGAGATGGAAGAGAAGTATCTCGCCGCGCCCAACGTGATCGGCGTTATTGTTGGACGGTGAGACGTGCAGGAAGATGTGCTGTCATTCCGGACAGGCCGCGTAAGCGGACTGATCCGGAATCCATATCTGCTGAAAGATGGATTCCGGGTTCGCTCGTTTCACTCGCGCCCCGGAATGACGATCTTGGAGAAACTCACATCCGCGCACGGGGCTTCGGCGCGGCGATCTTCGGCAGGATGGCATCCGGCGCCATCGGTTGCGCGTATTTAGGCTCGGGCAGCGATCCGGTGACGTCCTGCGACGAATAGGTGTCTTCAGAAATTTCGGCCGTGACGGGCGCGACCTTCATCTCGCCGAGCCGCGCGCGCAGTTCGGACGTCAGGCCGGGATAGTTGTTGACCGGCGTGAATTGCGCGAGTTGGCCGTTGGCTGCATCCATGCCGGAATAGGCGACCAGTCCGTTGGCGGTGGCGACGATGTCGCCGGGACGCAATGTCGTATCGAGCGACAGATCGACCGGCGCAAGGCCTGCGGGATCGCGGCCGTTGCAGGTGCAATCCGCCTTCAGCGCTTTGCGATAGGCGAAGGCATTCGGCGTATCGACGTAGCGCTCGCCCATATTGCCGACGGCATAATCGATGCTGTTGCCGGAAAAGACCTTGGTCTGGCTCGCCGGGCAGAATGACTGGCACATCTGCGCAGGCGTGCTGCCGCCGCGCGCGGTCAGCGGGAAGTAACGGCCGTCGCAGGTCCGCACGCAGTAAGTCGTGAAACGTCCGCCGGACGTCGCGACCGGGGCGGGTGCGGGAGCAGGATTGGACAGGCCAAACGGATCGGCGAAGGCATTGCTGGGCTGCTGCTGTTGCGGCGCCTGCCGCTCGGGCTTGTCGTTGCCGAACAGAAAATCGAATATGCCGGCGGATGCTACGCGCGGCGCAAGCGCCACGGGCATTGCCAGCAAGACGGCGAGAACAAGCGTCATGCGGCGCCGCACGCGCGAAATACGCAACTGTTTACGCAACTTTGGCCCCACTCACGCAACGCTGACGCCTGCGGCAAGCCGATGCCGCAGCGTCAACGACCTTAATGCGTGATGGTAAACGCGAGGTTAGGAAGGCGTTTGCTGAAGGTGCGCTTCGCGCAGTTTCACCATGACATGCAGGGCGAGATTGGTCGGCGTCGGCACGCCGAGTTCTGCGCCTTTGCGCACGACATAACCGTTCAGATAATCGATCTCGGTGAGTTTACCGCGCGCCAGATCCTGCGCCGTGGACGAGTACTGGTCCGGCACTGCTTCGGCGAGCGCAAACACCGCCTGTTTCACATTAGCCGGAATTGTAATGCCCGCCGCGTGCGCAACGGAAAGGCACTCATCGATGGCGCTGTCGATCACGTCCGTGACGCCCTTGACCTTGAGCATCGCTCCATAGGGAAGCTGTGCGACCGCGGACACCGCGTTGTAGGCGCAGTTGGTGATGAGCTTGGCCCACAAATCGCTCATGACATTGTCCGAGACTGTTGTGGGTATCGCCGCATTGCTGAACTGGCGTGCGATATCCATGCTGGCCGGCGAGGGGCCGATGATCAACTCTCCCCGCCCGTGGTGTTTGACACGGCCGGGGCCGACCATTTCGGCTGCGACGTAAACCACCGCCGGCACGGCAATCTGGCGGATCGTCGCTTGCAGGCGCTCGGCATTGTCCACACCGTTTTGAAGGCAGAGCACTGTTGCGTCTTGCGTCAGGAACGGCGCGATCGATTGTCCGGCGGTTTCGGTGTCCGATGATTTTACGCAGAACAGCACAACGTCCGCGCTCTCGACGCCGGACGCCTCGCTGGTGGCCTGCACCGGGATCGTGCCGTTAAAGCTGCGGCTTTCAAACAGCAGGCCATGCTGCCTGATGGCATCAACATGTTGTGGCCGCGCGATCAGGGTCACATCGTGCCCGGCACGCGCCAGCATCGCGCCGAAGTAACAGCCGACGGCTCCCGCTCCCATCACCGCGACCTTCATCCGGCCTTCTCCGTCACGTCCGACATCGAGGTCTCGCGCTTACGGCTTGAAGAACAGGAACGTCGCCAGCACGAATGTCGGCACCAGCACCAGCATCGACCATACCATATAGCCGAAGAAGCTCGGCATCTTCACACCGGCCTGCCGCGCGATGGCATAGACCATGAAGTTCGGCGCGTTGCCGATATAGGTGTTGGCGCCCATGTAGACCGCGCCGGACGAAATCGCGGCCAGCGTCGCGGCCTTGACTCCCATCAGCACCTGCGGATCGCCGCCGGCGAGCTGGAAGAACACGAGATATGTCGGCGCGTTGTCGAGGAACGACGACAGGATGCCGGTCAGCCAGAAGTAGGCGGCGGCGTTGTTGCTGCCGTCGGCGTTGGTGACAAGGCCGAGCAGGGCTGCGAACGGGCCTTGCTGGCCGGCTTGTAGCATCGCCATCACCGGCACGATGCAGATGAAAATGCCTGCGAACAGGATCGCGACTTCCTGGATCGGCCCCCACGAAAATCCGTTGGCGGCGCGATCCGACTTTTGTGTCCACGCAAGCGATGCGAACACAACCACGACGAAAATCGCGTCGCGCAGCAGGTCCTGAATTTCAAGGTCGACATTCGCGATTTTGAAAGTGATGCCTGGCTTCCACTGCGCGCTCATCAGGATCGCTGCGATAATGATGGCGATCAGCAACAGGTTGATCTTGCCGTGAAGTTTCAGCGGCGAGTCAGGCGTCGGATCTTTCGGATGGCCGTGGAAACGGTCGATACGGTGGCAGTAGAGATCGACGCACATGAAAATCGCCAGCACAATGCCGCCAACCACCAGCGTTTCCTGCCACAGATGCTGTGTGGTCCAGAAGAAATCCACGCCCTTCAGGAAGCCGATGAACAGTGGCGGATCGCCGAGCGGTGACAGCGCGCCACCGATATTGGCGACGAGGAAAATAAAGAACACCACGACATGCGCATTGTGCCGGCGGTCGTCGTTGGCGCGGATCAGCGGGCGGATCAGGATCATCGCGGCGCCCGTGGTGCCGACCACGCTGGCCATCAGCGCGCCGACCGCAAGCAGCACCGTGTTGGTGAACACGCTGTCGTGCAGGTTGCCTTCGAGATAGATACCGCCGGCGACCGTGAACAGCGCCAGCAGCAGCAGGATGAACGGCATGTATTCAAGGAATGCGGTGTGCGCGAGCGTCGTCGTCACCGTGTGGACGTCGGCGGTGAGAAACAGCGGAACAACGATCAGCGCGGCCCACAGCGTGGTGAACTTGCCGTAGTGATGTTCCCAGACATGCGGATAGAACACCGGGCCGGTGGCGATGCACAGCAGGATGCCGACGAAGGGCAGCGCCCAGAGGATCGACAGCTTCGCGCCGTTCAATCCTTCGGCGGCGAAGGCCGGGGCCGGGATCAAAAACAGCGCGATGGAGAGGGCGGCAATTCCGAGGCCCGTGCGGCGGAAGGAAGCCCGTTGCGGGCGCGCATTGAAGTCAGTCAAAATACCTCCTCACCGCCTCATCCCCGCAGACAGGGTGAGGGACCGGCTATCAGCTTTTGAGAAATTCGCCCGCCTTGTACAGCGCGCGGAATGGAATGCCGGCCTCGGCGAAGGCTTCAGTAGCGCCTTCGTCGCGGTCGACCATGGTGAACACCAGCACGACCTCGCCGCCGCCGTCCTTTACCGCTTCGACCGCCTTGATCGCCGAGCCGCCGGTGGTGGTGACGTCTTCGACGATGACGATGCGCTTGCCGCTCAAGGTTTCGCCCTTGGCGAGACCTTCCACCGCGAGCCGCGCGCCGTGTTCCTTCGGCTTCTTGCGCACGAAGAACGCCGCTATCGGATGACCCTTCAGCCACGACAGTTGCGCGATCGCGCCGGCGATCGGCACCGCGCCCATTTCCAGCCCGCCGATGTAATCGATCCGATCGTCCTTCAGCGCGTCGAGCGACAGTTCCGCGAGCAATGCAGCACCTTCAGGATCGAGCATCGTGGGCTTCAGGTTGAAATAGAAATCGCTCTTGCGGCCCGACGCCAGCGTGATCTCGCCGCGCCCGAACGAGCGTTTACGAATGATGTCGGCGAGGCGGGCGCGGGACGCTGATTTGGACAAGGCAGTCTCTTCAAGTTATGGGATTTGTGAGGTTTTACCTCTCGATCCGTGGACATTCCACAGCGGATCGCTCACCGTCAACAGCGCAAGATCAATAAAGGCAGCAAATGACCATCGATCTGTACACCTGGAATACGCCCAACGGCCGCAAGATCAGCATCGCACTCGAGGAAATGGGGCTCCCGTACAAGGTGCATCCCATCAACATTTCCAAAGACGAGCAGTTCGCGCCGGACTTCCTCAAGATCAGCCCGAACAACAAGATTCCCGCCATCGTCGATCCGGACGGGCCGCACGGCAAGCCGGTCAGTATCTTCGAGTCCGGGGCGATCCTGCTGTACCTCGGCGAGAAGACCGGCAAGTTCCTGCCGCAGGATCTGGGTGAGCGGATTCCGGTGCTGGAATGGCTGATGTGGCAGATGGGCGGCTTCGGGCCGATGCCCGGCCAGGTGCATCACTTCATCGCACTCGAGAATGAGCAGGATCGTCGCTATGGCCTCGAGCGCTTCATGAAGGAAACGCGCCGGCTCTATGGCGTGCTCGACCGCCGCCTTGAGGGGCGTGAATTTGTCGCAGACAAAATCTCGGTCGCGGACTTCGCCATTCTCGGCTGGGCATGGCGACACGAGCGTCACAAGGTCGCGCTCGATGATTTTCCCAACGTGAAGCGATGGTACGCCACGATGATGGTGCGGCCGGGGGTGACGAAGGGATTTGAGGTCAAGCTGGGTTAGCTACTTCGTCCCTTTCCTCTTGTGCGAGAGGGTACGAAACTAATGCGCCTCGTCCCAGTTGTTCGCCGCCCGCGCATCGACCTGCAACGGCACTGACAGCGACACAGCCGGGAAGGCTGCGTCCTGCATCACCTGCTGAACCACCGGCAGTGTCTTTGCTACCTCGTCATCCGGAACTTCAAAGATCAGTTCGTCGTGAACCTGCAACAGCATCTGTGCGGATAGCTTCTTCTCGGCGAGTGCGCCTTCCATCCGGATCATGGCGCGGCGGATGATGTCAGCGGCAGAGCCTTGCAGCCGTGCGTTAATCGCCGCGCGCTCGTTGAAGGATCGGATCGAGGGATTGCTTGCCTTGATGTCCGGATAGTGACACTTCCGGCCGAAGATGGTTTCGACATAGCCGTGCTCGCGGCAGAAATCGCGCGTTGAATCCATGTAGGCGCGGATGCCGGGGAAGCGTTCGAAATATTTCTTGATATAGGCACCTGCTTCCTCGCGCGGAATGCCGAGCTGGTTGGCGAGGCCGAACGCCGAGATGCCGTAGATGATTCCGAAGTTGATCGCTTTGGCGCGGCGGCGGACTTCGCCCGGCATATCCTTGATCGGCACGCCGAACATTTCCGACGCGGTCATGGCGTGAATATCGAGACCGTCCTTGAACGCCTGCTTCAACGACGGGATGTCGGCGATCTCCGCCAGCAGCCGCAGTTCGATCTGGGAATAGTCCGCCGAGACCAGTTTGTGGCCCTTGGTGGCAATGAACGCCTTGCGGATCTTGCGGCCGTCTTCGGTGCGCACCGGAATGTTTTGCAGGTTCGGATCGTTCGACGACAGCCGGCCCGTGGTGGTCGCGGCCAGCGCGTAGGTCGTATGCACGCGATGGGTTTGCGGATTGACGTATTCAGGCAGCGAGTCGGTGTAAGTCGACTTCAGCTTGGTGACCTGCCGCCATTCCAGAATGCGTTTCGGAAATTCGTGTCCGGCCTCGGCCAGTTCGTCGAGAATTTGCGCAGAGGTGGACCATGCACCGGTTTTGGTTTTGGCGCCGCCCGGCAGGCCCATCTTGCCGAACATGATATCGCCGAGCTGCTTCGGACTGCCGGGATTGATCTCCTCGCCGGCGATTTTCTTGATATCTGCTTCGACGCGCGCTGCGGTCTGGGCGAATTCGCCCGACAGGCGCGACAACACTTGCCGATCGATGGAAATGCCGCGCCGCTCCATCCGCGCGAGTACGGCAACCAGCGGACGCTCCAGCGTCTCGTAGACAGTGTTGACGCCATGCGCCAACAGGCGCGGCTTTAGCACGCGCCATAGCCGCAGCGCGATGTCGGCGCGCTCGGCAGCGTATTCGGTGGCCTTGTCCAGCGGCACCTGATCGAACAGAATCCTGTTTTTGCCGGTGCCGGTCAGTTCGGTGAAGCCGATGGCCTTGTGGCCGAACCAGCTTTCAGCCAGCGCTTCCTGATCGTGGTCGGCGCGGCCTGCGTCCAGCACGTAGGAAATCAGAATCGTGTCGTCGATCGGAGCCACTGCAATTCCATGCTGTGCCAGCACGACCGTATCGAATTTCAGATTATGCCCGATCTTGAGAATGCCGGGGTTCGTCAGCAACGGTTTCAGTGCGGCCAGCGCGTCGGCGGCTTTGACTTGCCCCGGTGCAGGCCCTGCTGCGAACAGGCCCGATCCGTCGCCGGGCTTGGTATGCGCCAGCGGCACGTAGCAGGCTTCATTGATGCCGGTGGCGAGCGAAATGCCGCAAATCTCGGCCTGCATCGGATCGGCGCTCGATGTTTCCACCGTGAGCGAAACCTGACCGACGTCGAACGCGCGCGCGATCCATCGCTGCAATTCGTCGATGGTGCCGATGGTCGCATAAGCCGTGCGATTGAATTTGGCGTTGCGCGCTTCCTCGGCGCGGGCATCTGCAAGCGCTTTCGGTGTTTGAGGGCCGCTATTGTCCGCCGCCTGTTTTGCAGGCTTCGCCGATCCGGCCCACTGACCCGCAGTGGATGTCGTCTTTCCAAACAGGTCGGTGTCGCCGCTGGACGATGGCGACGAGGGCGAACCCGCCGCGGCATTGCCGGGTGCGGATGCACTCTTGTTGGCGGTATCGGCTTCAACGTCGGACGGATCGATCTGCGCATATTCCGCCACGCGCCGCGTCAGGGTGGAAAATTCCATCGCTTTCAGGAATGCGATCAGCTTGCGCGAATCCGGCTCATGCACGGCAAGATCGTCCAGCGGCACGTCCAGCGTCACATGGTCGTCGAGCTGCACCAGCTTGCGGGAAATGCGTGCCTTATCGGCATGCTCGATCAGCGACTCGCGCCGCTTCGGCTGTTTGATCTCGGGCGCGCGCTTGAGCAGCGTTTCGAGATCGCCGTATTCGACGATCAACTGGGCCGCGGTCTTGATGCCGATGCCCGGCACGCCGGGGACGTTGTCGACGGAGTCGCCCGCGAGCGCCTGCACCTCGACCACCTTCTCCGGCGGCACGCCGAATTTTTCGATCACTTCGGGAATGCCGATGCGGCGGTCCTTCATGGTGTCGTACATCGACACGCAATCCGTAACCAACTGCATCAGGTCCTTATCGCTGGAGACAATGGTCGCCGTCGCGCCGCGTTCGCACGCCTCGCGCACATAAGTCGCGATCAGGTCGTCGGCCTCGAAGCCTGCCTGTTCAAGACACGGCAGGTCAAATGCGCGCACGGCCTCGCGGATCAGCGCGAATTGCGGAATCAAATCGTCCGGGGCGGGCGGGCGCTGCGCCTTGTACTCGGGATACAATTTATTGCGGAACGTGACTTCAGACTTGTCGAAGATGATCGCCAGATGCGTGGGTCTATTATCCGGCGGCATGTCCCGCATCAGCTTCCACAGCATATTGCAGAAGCCGAGCACGGCATTGACCTGCAGCCCGTCGGACTTGCGGTTCAGCGGCGGCAGGGCGTGGTAGGCGCGGAAGATGTAGCCCGAACCGTCCACCAGAAAGACGTGATCGCCCTTGGCCGGGACTTTCGCTGCCGAAGCTTTCGACGCCGCAGCTTTGGCAGCGGGTTCCTTGGCAGAGGCGGGTTTCGCGGCGGGTGATGTCGCAGGCTGTGCGGGCTTTTTCGGCATGGCCGCAACTTAAGGATTTTAGCCGCGAATAACACCCCTCCGCAGGATAGATGCGCACCGGAATCTGCGTCCAGGGAGTATGGGTCCCCGCCTTCGCGGGGACGACATCGTGGTGGACTTACTCCGCCGCCTGCAAGGCCGGGCGCGCCTGCTTCGGTGCAATCCAGAACATGGCAGGCCGTTCGAACAGGAAATGAAGCCCGGCGCGTTTTGCACCCCACCAGATCGCCAGCGCGCCAAGCACGCCCGCCGTGGTGTCGATCAGCGAAATCAGGCCGATGTCCGGAATGATATTGGTCTTGAGCAGTAGCACCCGCACGATCGCCATCGGTAGGAAGAAGGCGAGATAGATGACGATGGAATGCTCGCCACAGTAGCGCAGGAAGCCGAGCCAGTGGACGCGCGCCAGCAATGTGCCGCTGACGATTACAGCACATGCGCCGGCAAATCCAAGCGCGAGCGACAGGCCCGGCCGCGTGCTGAAATCCGCGAACACCAGTACGCCGTTGGCGACGGCCCATGCCGCAAGACCGATCAATGCGACGCCGGGCTTTTCGCGGGCACGGTCGGCCAGCGCGAACACATAATTTGCGAACAGGTAGCCGGAATAGAAATAGACAAACCGCGCGGCGAATTCGTCGATCGCGGTCCAGCCAGTGGTGACATGGGTCATCTCAAGAGCTGCGGCGACCAGCCAGATCAGCGGTGCAGGGACACGCAGCGTCGCCTTGGTCACCACGAAAAAGATCGGCAGCAGATAGATGAACCACAGCGTGCCGAACGGCTCGATGAAAGATTGCAGATACATGACACCGACGTGCGCCCAGCCCTGCTCGGCGGCGAAGCCGGGAGCCTTGAAGCCGAACTGGATGGTGACCCAGAGCACATAGAAGTAAGCGAAATGAACCACCTTGCGGTCGAGATAGGTGCGCCAGTCGCGATCGATCACCCGCGCCAGGAAAAGGCCTGAAATCAGGAAGAAGTCCGGCATCCGGAACGGCCGGGCAAACTCCACGAACAGGTGCATGAAGCCCTGCTGGCCGGCGGCCGCCTCGACGCCCAGCGTCGAATGCATCATCACCACCATGACGATGCAGATGCCTTTGGCATAATCGACCCAGTCGATCCGCTCGGGGGCGGGGGCCATGCGTGCGCCGGATGTGCCTTTGTCGGTCATCTTGTCTCGTTTCGGTCCATATCCGCGCTATCTTGGGGCGCAGGGGTTTCATTCTCCTTTATTCATACAAATGTTGTGCCCCATTCACGCGGATTTGCGCTACAAGCGCCCGCGAAAAGAACGTCGTTAATTTTGCTTCCGGAGCGGGTAGGTAAATGCGGATTGCCATGATCGGCACGGGCTATGTGGGGCTGGTTTCCGGCGCCTGTTTCGCGGATTTCGGCCATCGCGTGACCTGCGTCGACACCGACGCTGGCAAGATCGATGCCCTGAACAGGGGCGAGATTCCGATTTTCGAGCCGGATCTGGACCGTCTGGTCGAGGCCTCGGTGAGCGCGGGGCGGCTCGATTTCACCACCGATCTGGCGGGTCCCGTCGGCAAGGCGGATGCGGTGTTTATCGCGGTCGGCACGCCGTCGCGCCGCGGCGACGGCCATGCCGACCTGACCTATGTCCACGCAGCAGCGCGAGAGATCGCGAAGGCCTTGCAGGGTTTCACGGTGGTGGTGACCAAATCGACCGTGCCGGTCGGCACCGGCGACGAGGTTGAGCGCATCATCCGCGAAACCAATCCGCAGGCCGACGTCGCGGTGGCGTCGAATCCGGAATTCCTGCGCGAGGGAGCCGCGATCCGCGACTTCAAGCATCCGGACCGTATCGTGGTCGGCACCGATGACGAGCGTGCGCGCAAGGTTCTCGGCGAGGTCTATCGCCCGCTGTATCTCAATCAAGCGCCGATCATGTACACCGAGCGGCGCACCGCTGAACTGATCAAATACGCCGCCAACGCGTTTCTGGCGACCAAGATCACCTTCATCAACGAGATGGCGGATCTGTCGGAAAAAGTAGGCGCCGACGTGCAGGAGGTTGCGCGCGGCATCGGGCTCGACAACCGCATCGGATCGAAATTTCTCAACGCCGGTCCCGGTTTCGGCGGCTCTTGTTTTCCGAAGGACACCCGCGCGCTGGTCAAAACCGCGCTGGATCACGACGTGCCGTTGCGCATCGTCGAGGCGGTGCTCGCGGTCAATGACAATCGCAAAAGAGCGATGGCGCGCAAGGTCTCGGCGGCGCTCGGCGGCAACCTGCGCGGCAAGACCATCGGTCTGCTGGGCCTGACCTTCAAGCCGGATACCGACGACATGCGCGAAGCGCCGTCGATTCCGCTGGTGACGGGATTGCTCGACCTTGGGGCCAATGTGCGGGCTTACGATCCTGCCGGGATGGAGCAGGCCAAGGGCGAACTGCCGGATATTACGTACTGCGAAGATCCCTATGCCGTGGCGAAGGATGCCGATGCGCTGGTGATCGTCACCGAGTGGCGGCAGTTTCGCGCGCTCGATCTGAAGCGGCTGAAGCGCGAGATGGCGACGCCGGTGATCGTCGATCTGCGCAACATCTATGTGCGCGAGGACATGGAAGCGCTCGGCTTCACTTATGAGAGCGTCGGGCGCGGGGCGATTTGATTTTCTCGCCTCTCCCCGTTCTTACGGGGAGAGGTCGGAGGCAAAGCCTCCGGGTGAGGGGTCGCTTTCGAGGCTTGTGTTCGCCAACGAGTTTCCTTTTATGTTTGTTGCCCCTCACCCCAACCCTCTCCCCGTAAGAACGGGGAGAGGGAGCAGATCGCATTCATGAATTTCTCCACGCCTCTCCCCATCGATGCGGTTCTCGATGAGCTGACATCGACGCTGACGCGCAGCAACACCGTCGTGCTGGTCGCACCGCCGGGCGCAGGCAAGACCACGCGCGTGCCGCTGGCATTGCTCGATGCCGCGTGGATCGGCACAAAAAAGATCATCGTGCTGGAGCCGCGCCGGATCGCGGCACGCGCCGCCGCCGAGCGCATGGCCCACACATTGGGCGAGCGCGTCGGCGAAACGGTCGGCTACCGCGTGCGGTTCGGTTCGAAGATCTCGCGCGCAACGCGGATCGAAGTGGTCACCGAAGGCATCTTCACACGCCAGATTCTCGACGATCCGGAGTTGTCCGGCGTTGCCGCGGTGCTGTTCGACGAATTTCACGAACGCTCGCTCGATGCCGATCTCGGCCTTGCGCTGGCGCGCGACGCGCAAACCGGCTTGCGCGAGGATCTGCGCATCCTGGTGATGTCGGCGACGTTGGACGGCGCACGCGTTGCGAAGCTGCTCGGCGATGCGCCGGTTATCGCCAGCGAAGGCCGCGCATTTCCGGTCGATACGCGCTATCTCGGCCGCAAGCCGGATGTGCAGATTGAGCGGCAGATGGCAGACGCCATCGCCACGGCACTCCGCGCCGACGCAGGATCGGTGCTGGCATTCCTGCCGGGTGCTGCCGAAATTCGCCGCACGCAGAATTTTCTCGCTGAAAGAATCAATGATCCCAACACCGAGATCGTGCCGCTGTTCGGTGCGCTCGATGCCACCGTGCAGGACCGCGCCATCTCGCCGCCGCCGAAGGGCCAGCGCAAGGTGGTGCTCGCGACCTCGATTGCCGAAACCTCGCTGACCATCGAAGGCGTGCGCATTGTCGTTGATTCCGGCATGGCGCGGGTGCCGCGTTATGAGCCGGACATCGGCCTGACGCGACTGGAAACCATCCGCGCCTCGCGCGCGGCGGTCGATCAGCGCCGCGGACGTGCTGGACGTACCGAGCCGGGTGTTTGTTACCGGCTGTGGGACGAGCCGCAAACCGCCTCGCTTGAAGCGTATACGCGGCCTGAAATTCTCTCGGCCGATTTGTCGTCGCTGGTGTTGGATCTGGCCCATTGGGGTACGAGCGATCCATCGGCGCTGGCGTTCCTTGATCCGCCGCCGGTACCGGCGTTGACCGAGGCACGCGCGCTGCTGCGCGAACTCAACGCGCTCGATGACGCAGGCCGCATCACACCTGAAGGCAACAGCCTGCGTGCGCTGGCCCTGCCGCCGCGGCTCGCGCGCATGATCGTGGATTCGCACCGGCTGGGTGCGGGCGAGGAGGCCGCGTCGATCGCGGCCATTCTCACCGAACGCGGCCTTGGCGGCGACAGTGCCGATCTCGATGCGCGGCTGGATCAGTTTCGCCGCGACCGCTCGCAGCGGGCGCAAAGTGCGCGGCAACTCGCCGAGCGTTGGGCTAAGCAAGTCGCCGCGGGCGAGCCGTTCGATATGGAGGATCGGTCGCTCTCGACCGGACTGATGCTGGCGCTGGCATTCCCGGATCGCGTGGCGCGCAATCGCGGCAACGGCTCGTTCGTGCTGGCCAACGGGCGCGGCGCGAGCATCGAGCAGACGTCGGCGCTGGCGAAGTCACCCTACATCGCGGTTGCCGAACTGACCGGGACGGCGGCGAACGGGCGCATCCTGCTGGCTGCGCCGATCACGCAAGGCGAGATCGAAGCGCAATTCGCCGACCACATCCAGACCGATGACGAAGTCACGTTCGACCGAGCCGCGATGGCATTGCGGGCGCGTCGCAGGAAGAAGCTCCATGCGATCACGCTCTCGGAACAAACCTTGGCCGTCTCGCCCTCGGCGGACACCGCGCGCGTGCTGGCCGATGGCTTGATGGCTGCGGGGCTGGATCGGTTGCCGTGGTCGAAGCCGCTCAAGCAATGGCGCGACCGCGTGATGTTTCTGCGTGCGGCATCGCCAGACGATTGGCCCGATCTTTCCGACACAGCACTAGCGAACACGCGCAGCGAATGGCTCGTGCCGGCATTATTCAACAGGACTTCACTGGCGAATTTCTCCGCCGGCGATCTGTCCGATGCGCTGATGAATCTGTTACCGTGGGAGCAGCGCGCGCGGCTGGACCGCGAAGCGCCGACGCATTTCGAAGCGCCGACCGGAACCTCGCTGCCGATCGACTACGAAGCCGAGCAGGGACCGACCATTGCGGTGCGCCTGCAGGAATTGTTCGGATTGAATGTTCATCCTTCGATTGCGAAGGGCAAGATTCCGCTGGTGCTGGAGTTGTTATCGCCAGCGCATCGGCCGGT
>Ga0315336_1001447_pt1 | contig 46223 bp, 27 predicted proteins | sample ASW5metaG_FD_204512 | JGI IMG/M metagenome (GOLD analysis project Ga0315336, IMG submission 204512) | Ammonia-oxidizing marine archaeal communities from Monterey Bay, California, United States - ASW #5 | ecosystem: Environmental > Aquatic > Marine > Intertidal zone | place: USA: California... | reverse complement strand
TCATCAGCGAGAAAAAGTACGCCATTTCGGAAAGCGGTAAACACTCTCGGGTTCGATCCTTCCGAATTGAAAGGACGAATATCTCGCGTCATTTTTGTTCCTTCGGAGGTGCCATCGGTCACCCAGAGTTCATGGCCGTGCATCTCGTCCGTTGCTGCGAAAAACAAACGATCGCCTACAGGAATCAGGTCGCTAATCCGGGAACCCAGCCCTCCCGGGCGTAGATCGCGCAACAATCGAATGGTATCTGTGTCGGGGGAATAGACCCAGGGCTCTTCCCCGCGATGGCCATCGTCGGCAACTACCAGCAAAAAGGAGCCGAACGCGGCAATACGAGAGATACGAGAGTCGGGATTTTTCGGCAGGTCTAATACTGGATTCGTTGGTATTTGTCCAAAAACAATCGAAGGCAAGAGAATCGAAAAAAGGAGAAGACCCAATATGGCTGGAGGAAAAACCCGTCGATGGGCGTCGGGATTCATTCCTTTTCTATTCCGAACCGAGCCATCTTGTCACGTAATGTGTTTCGATGGACACCCAGCGCATCGGCGGTATCGCCCAGACGACCGTTGTGCGTACGAAGAACTTCCCGAATATAGTGAATTTCGACTTCTTCCAACGTGGCTTCATTACCGTATTTTTCGGGAACTTCTTTTTGACGATGGGTTTTGACGTCTTCCACGGAAATCGAATCGTGACAGAAAATCGCCAATCGTTGCATGGTTGACCTCAACTCCCGCACGTTGCCATGCCAACTTTCTTTTTTCAAGTGCTCGTATACTTTTTCATCGATATTCGGTACGACCTGCTGAAGTTCGTCACAATACTGACGAATAAAATAGTCTGCCAATTCTTTGATGTCGTCTTCTCGCTCCCGCAGTGGAGGGAGGCTCATTTCAATCGATGTAAGTCGATAATACAAGTCTTCTCTGAATCTCGATTCCTGGACTTCGTCCAACAAGCTACTATTCGTCGCGGCAATAATTCGAACGTTCGCAGAAACGGTACGGCTCAGTCCAATCGGTTGAAATTCCTTAGTGTCGACGGCCCTGAGTAGTGCGGCTTGGCATTTTAGACTCAGTTCGCCGACTTCATCGAGAAACAATGTCCCTCCGTCTGCCTGGCGAAAAAACCCCTTCGACGCATGGTCTGCCCCGGTAAAGGATCCTTTTTCATGCCCGAAAAATTCGCTCTCGAAAAGCGTTTCGGGGACGGCGGCGCAATTCACCGCGATAAACGGCATGTCGTGGCGGGGTGATTTTGAATGAATGTACCGGGCAATCACTTCTTTCCCTGTGCCCGTCGCGCCTTGGATCAAAATCGGAATATCGAACTGGGAAACTGTTTCAGCGATTGTCTTCGCCCTCTTGAACGACGCACTTGTTCCCACGGGATGCTGCATTAATGTGGGAGAATTCGATGAAGCAGCGTTCTGTACGTTCATCGATTGCGCGGGTCTACTTCTCAAACAATGAGGCAGCAACGTGCCCGCGATGGCCAGGGCGAACCCCAAATCTTCTGTGAGCGATACTTTTTTCCCAGGTATCCAATCGAGAAAAACACTGCATTGGACTCTATCCCCTTGATAGAGCAGGATTACATATTCCCATTTCGATTTTCCCATCAGGTTATCCGGGCGTTTCAAAATCTGCACAGGATTTTTGTCCGTTGACATGCTCGCCGTGTGATGCAACACCGCATTACGAAACAAGTCGAACTCTTTGGCTTCAGACAAGTTATTCACGATTCGAATGTCTTGAAGGTCTAGATACCGTTTCAAATAGTTGACCGTCGTAGCCGAGATATTTTCCAAATCGTCGAGTGAAGAGAGTTCCATGGACAGGGTATGGAGGGTAACTAAGTCGTCATAACTTCGGGGTCGCATTTCCATCTGAAAATCGCTTCCCGCCTCGTTCAGGATATCTTCCAATCGGAATCGTCGCGTCGTTTTTGGAGTCGGCGGATCCAATTCCAACCGACGGGATGCGCTTTCACCACCAATGATGAACGCCGCAGTGCCGACCAGGAGTTCATCGCCGATTGTCAGTTGGCAATTGTCCGACACTTCTCCGTTGACGATCGTACCGTTGGTGCTTCCAAGGTCTTCGAGCAACAAATCGCTTCCTTGAGGAGTAAGCCGACAGTGTTCCCGTGAAACTCCCGGGTCAATGATCGACACATCGCATTGTGAAGAGCGTCCCAGGATGATGCTCTTGTCCACATCCCACGATGCTCCCTTATGACTTCCAATCTTCGCTGTGAGCAACCACATAAACTAAAAAATTCCTTCGGGCATTTCCAAAACAAATCCATGACGGATGGATGCATCCTCAAAACCGAAGCCCCATCGTTCGATCCCATTCACGTCGTTCATTTCTCCACAGGTCACTTTCAACACACACCGCCATTGCGATACCGATCCGAAACGGATACCGGAGTTATTCAGTGCTTCCAGGGAAATATGTCCTTCCGCAATCCATCGACCAGCTGTCATATTCACAACGCATTCCGATTCGGACATGACCACTGGGTCTTCGCCGGGCACGATCATGTTCAAGGCACTCGCGCCTTCACCGCCGGCTCCTAATCGCAAGTGCGGACTTTCACCCAACGGTACGGAATAGGTCGGCATAATGTTCAGCATCAATTGAGGAGTCGTGCCACAGTCAATCACGTCGGGTATTACGACCGTGTAATGAATGAATCCGTTCTCCACAAACATCTGGAAATAGGACGAGTTCCCGTTTCCCTCGGACGCGTTCAAAAGCGTTCCATCGGGAACCATTCGGTGTACATTCGTCCAATTCGTTTCGTTCAATACACCATCGACCACAGCCGTTCGATCGTCGCTTTGGAATTGGCTCACACCGTATCGACCGGAGCCGTTCCCTGGAAAATTCGATTCGAAATTTGCCGCCCAATTTAAATTTCTTGGTACCAATTCCCGATACAGGATCGGGAATAAAAAATCAGATTTTTCGAGGGTGGAAAAGGGGTTTTCCCTCTGAGGTAACTGCTCGCCCATGACGGCCACGGAAAACGCGCGCCCGTCTTGATCGGTGTTATAGTGAAGCACGCCAGCAAACATGCCGGAATCCCAATTTGCGTTGACAATCCCCTTTATTGTTCCGGTTCGGATGCCGGTCGCCTTGGCGTCGAGAATCCTGGCCCATCCCCCTATTATTTCATACCGATCATTCGGAAGGGGTACCAAGCGAGCGCTAGAAAAACTGGTGTCTCCCACTCCAAATAGCTCGATTTCATCGGCTTCAGAATCTGACCTAAACGACCAAGTCTCGGTCGGGATTTCCGCTTGCGATTCGAACGTAATTGTAAAAGAAGAATCCACTCGTACCGTCCCGGACTCTGTCCCAAGGTTCATCATTTCCAGATAGCGACCGTCGAGCGGTAATGAAGCTTCTGTTCCAACATAACTAAAAACTCCGGTAAACAATGCGGAAACTATCAATGCCAAAAATACCAATTTTCGACGCGTTGACGTTCCGTGAGTTTTGAGCGTGGTTCCAATTTCGAAAGGTGTTGGAGAAAATGGATTCGGTCCTTCGAGTGTCGCAGACACGTTCATTTTATCTACTTGGATCCATTCCGGCGTCATTTCGATTAAACGACTAATTTCAGTCGCGTCAGACAACCGTAAGGCTGGATCCGTTCGCAACATACTTTCCAACAAAGAACTTAATTCGGACGAATAACGGGGTGCGATGGATTTGAGTGATTTGCACGGTCCCGCGGCCATATTCCGGGCGATTTCCAATGGCGAATTTCCCGGATACGGTAACTCTCCCGTTAGGCAACGGTGCAACACCACGCCTAGACTATACGTATCCCAAGCCGATGTCGGTTTTTCCCCATCCCAAGCTTCGGGTGCCGCATAATTAGGCGTTCCTTTAAAAATGCCCGTGACTGTCGAACCAGATGAAAATTCCGCCGATTCGGAAAACATTTTTGACAATCCAAAGTCGGCCAACTTCGCTGTACCGTCGGCATCGATCAAAATATTTTCCGGCTTAACATCTCGATGGATTCCGCCGCGGGAATGACAATAGGCCAGCGCCTTGCACATTTCGTTGACGTATCCGAGAGTTTCATAGACGGTTACCACGCGTTCGCGCAGCCGTGTTGCTAATGAGCCACCGGGAACATATTCCATTTCGATAAACGGTTGCCCATCAACGTTATCGAAGGAATGTATGTGAACAATATTAGGGTGGGTAAAGGTTGCCGCAATTTTGGCTTCTTTTTGAATTCGGTCGTGTTCAGTGGAACCTTCGAAACCATCCAGTGCGAGAAGTTTTAGTGCGACGTTTCGGTCCAGTGTCGGATCAACGGCTAGATACACCACTCCCGTACCACCGTGACCGATTTCAGACACAATTTGATACTTGCCCCAAAATTTTCCAACTACCAGAGACACCGGTTGCTCTCCCGTCAAGGGTCTCACCATGGCGCACTTGAAATTTAACTCAAATTCTAATTAGTTGAAGATACTACGAATACGGCTAAATTTCAAGAAATTCACACGCAAGAACGAATAAATTCAATATCGTTTATGCTTTTTCGTGATAATAAGGGATCCGTTTCGACATTTCTAACGGTTTTCGTAAAACCTTAAACAAGTATTTTACTTACTTGCGCCACCAACCTGAATAATAGGCAAGCGGGTCAGCATATTCAAGGTTTAATCGTCGCCGTCCCCGGTGAGCAGTACGTCCAAATCGCCGTAATCCAGCATCGGATCGTCATCTTCGAAGATGCGGGTGTGGCCATCCAGATACAGTGCCGTGACGCCTTGGTTTTTGTTCTGCTTTTTCACTTCGGACGTTTCGAACATCACCAACACCTCGCTACGGGCTTCTTCGGATGCGCCAGATGTATCGATTGCGGACGTTTGAAATCGCTCGATGCTTTGGCGAATCTGAAAGAAGGGGAATTCGTTGCCGGCGATATCCATGTCCCGATCGTATTCGTTTTTCGCCATGAGTCGACGTTCTTCGCCCAGCTTTTCAAACTCTTCCGGACCGCGCGTCGCCCAACCGAGATAGGAATAACTTTGGGCTGCGATCCGAGATACACGTTCCCAATCGAATTCTTTTTTTGCTTCCATGTTTTGCAATTCGGCCACGAGCGTTTGCGAGTTCTCTATGTTGGGAGATACCAGTAAAGAAAGTTCAGGCAGGTAATCGGGATACAAAACTTGTACATCAAATATCCACACGTCTTCATAGGGAGCGAGCGGCGGATATTTTTCGCCTTGGTTATCATCGGCATACAGATTGAACGCGGCGCCGATTTGCGCCAGGTTATTCGTCGCACGGTTTGCACCCAGCTCACCTTGAATTTGGCTTAGCACAAGATAAATGAAAGGTCCGATGACGAGAACGAGCGCCGTCATGAAGGCCGTGCGGAAAATCCAATTGGGAACTTGTGGCTGAATTTCTTCCAGTACTTTATTCGAAAGTCCTGCCGGCGCAGCATCATCGTTCAAAGAATCTAACACGGCCAATGACTGCCGCTCTTCTTCGCACAGCGCGGCAAAGGTTTCATCTTTTTCGAGTCGCTCTTCGATCAGTATCCGCTGGTCTTCTTCCAACGTACCCAACAAATATTGACGCAGGATTTCGCGAGCTTGATTGTCGTCCGGTGTACTCATTCCTTGTCCTCTTTCAACTGCTGCATCAATGCATTCACCGCAGTATTCATTCTTGATTTTATTGTGCCTACCGGCACATCCAAAGCCTCCGCGATTTCCGCATATGGAAGCCCTTCGTACCGGGCCATCAAAAAGACGGCCCGTTGTTTCTCCGGCAACGCTGCCACCGCATCGGCCAACGCCGCCTGGCGTTCACGCTGTTCACTTTGCGCCGCGGGAGATGGCTTCAGATCTTCGACCGTCATGGGCGTATCACCATCCGGGCCACCCGCGTCGAGAGAAGTCTCCTTACGCCGGGTCCGTTTCCGCATCAAATCCATACAAGAATTGGTCGCGATTTGGTAAAGCCACGGCCGAAATTTTCCATCGGGCCGAAAACGCCCAGCACTCCGGAACACCTTCAGAAACGCGTCCTGGTAGATGTCTTCCGCGTCGGCCGCATTCTTCGTCATTCGTTTCAAATAGTTGAACAACCGGTGCTCATATCGGCCCATCAGATCGGCAAACGCGTCCTGATCGCCGGCCTGCACCCTCAACATCAGGTCTTCATCGCTCTCCGTATTGGCCGATTCATCAGATGTCACAATATACGCTCGAAAACCTCGAAAAGTTCATTCTTCCGGTCAACAAGGCTCCTTGCGAACCACATTCACTCCATTAAAGAGCAATCCCTATCTATTGTCAACAATCCCCCTCACCCTTCGGTATTTTCAGTTCCCGGTCTTTAAAATGGGCTCCAACTAGAACCTCGAAAAAGCGCTTGACATCTATGATTTTTGTTCAGTATACTAAACAAATCAATCTTATACAAATCAAAAGTTAAAGACCTGAACTAAACGATTGCTATGCAAATAACGAAAATTCGGGTTTTGGGGGTTTTGTACCCATTCGGGAAGCCCAAAAGGGCAAAACGGCTCCCCGCATGGAACTCTCACAATTCGAAAACGGCCTTTCAACACCCGACTCACCGGGGAAAGGTTTCAAATAGGTCACAGCTGGAAACGAAACAGATGTCTGAATCAACGAAAGGAAAAACACATGTTACACAGACGCAATGGTTTCACGCTGATCGAACTGTTGGTGGTCATCGCCATCATCGGAATTCTCGCCGCCATCTTACTCCCGGCTTTGGCGCGGGCACGGGAAGCGGCACGCCGCGCAAGTTGCGCGAGTAATCTCAAGCAATGGGGGTTGACGTTCAAGATGTACGCCAACGAATCCCGCGGATCTTTTTATCCACGAATGCAAACATCCTGGGAGCCCATTGTCGATTGTGACACGGGCGTGCAGATTATGCCTGGGCTGCCGTTCACCGGCGCGCCCACGCATTGGCTGAACCCCCAGATGAGTTCTATCTTCCCGGAGTACCTTCCCGATCCAAATGTCGCGGTGTGTCCATCGTCGGCCACAATGTTGGCTGGTGATATGGTCAACGAGACGACGGGTCAAAGTGATGCAGGCACGGTTTGTTTCGAACCAATTCCGGGACCGCCGTTCAATCAATTCTCGCGCACCAAAGGGCTCGCGTTAATGGACGAAAGTTATTGGTACAGCGGCTACATGTACGACGCGGTGGACGCGGACGATCCCTTGGCACCGATCTCTCTCTTGGTAGAGGACTCGGAGGAAGAAGGTCCGGCGCAAGTCGTGTACTCCATGTACGACGCCATCGGCGGCTTCTTCAGAGGTGAATTCGGCAAAGATATCGACACATCGGTTTACGGTGAAGACTTAGGGAACGGCGAAGGCAACACGATCTTCCGACTTCGTGAAGGCATCGAACGATTCTTGATTACCGACATCAACAACGCCGGTGCATCGGCGCAGGCTCAAAGCGACGTTTGGATTATGTTCGACAAACTGAGCACGTTACCGATCGAATACAACCACGTACCCGGCGGATCCAACGTATTATTTATGGACGGCCACATCGAATTCGTCACCTACGAAGATCGCGCGCCAGCACTTCCGGGAGTAGCTACGACCTTCGGCGAAATCTCAATCCACGGCAGCTGACCAATCAACTATCTCAAAAGGAACTACCCATGAAACCGCTTCTATTATCAACTGCTATCACGCTGTGTCTTGTCACCACAATCTGGGCGGACACCAATCGCGACAGCCGTTTCAATCAGGATCGCGACGCGATTCTATCCATGTCGGGCGAACACCAGGTGACGTTCAAATTCGACGAGACCCTGACGCTCGATCCGAACACCAAACCGAGTAAACGCAAAGTATCGCGGGCGTTCGAAACCGTATTCGTGCTTGATGACGAAGGCGACCGCATTAACATGCAGCACCTTCTGGTTGTCGAACGAGAAAACGGCGACAAACATATCGTCAAACATTGGAGACAGGATTGGAACTATGAACCTGCAGAAATAATGGTGTTCCTTGGTAAAGGCCGCTGGGATACTGCAACGTTGTCGAAAAAAGAACGACGTGGTGCGTGGAAACAGACGGTGTATCAGGTCGACGACAGTCCGCGGTACGCCGGATACGGAAAATGGGTCCACGTAGCCAACCATTCCTATTGGGAATCCAATGAGACCTGGCGCCCGCTCCCCCGTCGTGAACATTCCAAACGCGATGACTACAACGTGTTGGTCGGACAAAACCGGCATAGCATCACCCCTGACGGTTGGGCCCACGAACAAGATAACTACAAACTCGTGTTGGACGGCGGCTTGAATAAAATCATCGGCCGTGAAATCGGTGTGAACACCTACACCAAGATCACCGACTACGATTTCTCGGTTGCCGAACACTACTGGGACGCTACCCGAAAATTTTGGGAAGCGGTGGTCAGCCGTTGGGAAGACCTGGAACGTAGAGACGGCTCGTTGAACATCACGCAGATCATCGATGAGAAGCGCCTCTACCACCACGTCATGCCCTTGGCTGAAGCCTTCGTCAGCGGCGAAGCCACGTCCGTGGACGACGCCATGGCGCAGTTCGAAACATTCCTCGAACAATACGATGTGAAATGATTACAAGATCCTGGCGGTGGGCGCATGCATCACCATCATCGGCGCCTCTGTGACCGGCGTTGTGATGTGGTGGAAGCGTAAACCGCAAGGGGCATGGGGACTCCCTAAATCGTCGAAACTCAAACGGCGTCCTCCGGTATGGGTTTCAGCAACGATTCTCTCCCTGGGTGTCCTCATGCCGACTACCGGCGTTTCGCTCATAGCTGTTCTTGCCCTTGAACGGCTATGGGCGTTACGCCCCCTTAAAGTGGTTCAGCAACCCGAATTGGAAAAAGCGGCGTAATACGCTACAGTTTTAATGTCACTGGGACGCAATCATCTCGAGAACCAGATTGCCACGTCACTACGTTCCTCGCAATGACACTGTCTTTTGTTTCGAGGTGTTGGACGACCAGAGTGCCTCTTCTTCAATGTCATTGCGAGCGAGGCGTGGCAATCTGGTTCTCGATATCGATTCGCTCCGCGCTGTTGCACCATGGTTTCCTGTCTCAGCCAGCGAGTGGTTCGGTTCAAATACTAGGGACTCTAAAGCATCACACGCCCGCCGAGTTCGGCGCCCACTTATTTGCCCAAGGCCGAGCCTCTTCCAACTCGTAGGCCAATTCCAACAACGTCCGTTCATCGCCGTTGTGCGCGGTGAAGTGACTACCGATCGGCATGTTGTTGTCGTTCCAATACAACGGCACCGACATGGCCGGCATTCCGGTGATGTTTGCCAATGGCGTATAGGCCACGTAGGACATCATCCGGTCGATTAGAGTTTCGTAGGGCACCGTCGGTCCCTGTTCACCAATCATCGGAGGAGCGGAGCTTAACACGGGCGAAAGAATGACGTCATAGCCATTCATCTCGTTCGTGATGGTTTCCTTCAAACTGCGCAGGAACCCGACGGCCTTACCCATATCTTCCCGGGTATTCTTGTGGGCAATTTCCGAGAACGTCAACGTGAGCGGTTCCAAATCCTGTGGCGTCACTTTTCGTCCCAATTCCTTTTCAAAACTATCCGCGATTTCTCCCGCCGTGGAAGACCACAATGTCAGAAAATCGTCTACCGAGCGCCTGTGATCATAATCGAGCGACATTTCGGACACTTCGTGGCCGAGTTCTTTGCACAACATGGCCGTCGAATGGATCGCTTGCGCGACATCCGCGTCCGGTTCTCGATCCACGGTACCTTTTAGCGTCACGCCGATTTTCAACCGTTTCTTCTTCGGACCCTTTACAAACCCTACGGGCTTCAATCCCGGTGCTGGTTTATCGCGTTCCGTCGATGCAATCAGTTGAGCACTATCGCGAACACTTCGCGATAGACCGCCCTGAACTGCAATCCCGAAACCGTTGCCGGATCCGATCAATCTTCCAATGTCGGGTTTTAAACCGAAGATACCACAACATGATGCGGGGATCCGGATCGATCCGCCGCCGTCGTTCCCGTGGGCGATGGGTACCATGCCTGCCGCGACCGCCGCGCCGGTTCCACCGCTTGAGCCTCCCGACGATTTCGTTGAATCCCAAGGATTCATACAAGGTCCGAGCGCCAATGACTCTGTCGTCGCCTGAAGACCAAACTCCGGCGTGTTCGTTTTTCCGCAGATATTAAACCCTACATCGATACATGCCTTGATATAAGGATGGTCCCGTTTCGCAATTTGGTTTATCAACGCACGACAACCACTGGTCGTACGAATGCCTGCCACGTCGTTCAAATCCTTCACCAAAAACGGAACGCCGGCAAAGGGTCCCTTGAACTTGCCGGCCTTCGCGTTCTTCATCGCATGATCATACGCTTTCGTGACTACGGCGTTCGTTTTCGGATTCAGCGCGTCGATTCGCTTGATGGCCGCTTCCAATACCTCTACCGCCGAAGCATCCCCTTTTTTGATCGCTTTTGCCTGCGCAACCGCATCCATCTTGAGAAACGGATCGTCCAGTGCGGCCAACACGGCTTCATTTTCCATCAATATTTTGGGCGTCGCCATTAGGGCGGCACTCATCGCCGATACTGTCAAAAACTTGCGACGCGTTAATTCCATGTTTTCTCTCCTTCAATTTCTATTGGTCAACGCCAACACGGCATACGCGCTCGCGGCATCGTTCATGAATTGTCCCGAAAACGTTTCGGGGTTTCTTTTCTTATTCACCGACTTGGCCGTCCAACCGCCGGTTTTAACATCCTGATTCAACATCAACCAGCCCAGACCTTTACCGACGGACTCGTCTCGCGGTTCCAGACCCGCTTCCCGCAGTACAAATGTGACTAGTCCGGTCGCATAGCCGTCGCTGGGCTGTTCTTCGTTCTTCCGCCACGTCCCCAAATCGGAAAGACTCCATCCGCCGTCGTTACGCTGGATGGATTTCAATCGTCGAACGAGTTTGGCGTGTTCTTTTTCCGATAGAATTCCTTCGAGCTGAATCGACGCCCAGAGAATAAAAATTTGATTGTGGAGAAACTGCTCATCCTTCTTGAATTCGGAGCGCAAATACTTCTTCAATTTGGACAACTTTTCCTGAATCCCTTTGGACTCTGCATAATTTCCCGGCGCCTTCCCGACCGCAACCGCCGCCAGTGACGCGCCATACGCCGACGCATTTTTCGATTCGAAAGGTTCTAACTTGAAATCGAGCCACGGCCAGTGACCGTCTGCATTTTGATTCTTCCACAAGACGTCGAACGCTTCGACCGTCGATGTACTCATGCTCTCCACACCATCGTAATGGTCGCTGTAGGACAAGATTACTGTATTCCAAATGGCTTCAGTGCCAAGCGACTCTGACTTCTTCACGTCGTTGAACGCATACCATGGTTCGGCGGTATCCCACTTCTCGACGCGCGTCTCCACATCTGCGATCAAGTTTTTCTGAACCGCATGGTCCGGAGCGGAATCCAAATATCGTTGAAGACTCGGTCGTGCCAAAAGATACGGTCCACCGGTATGACAGGAAATACAGGTGGTCTCCAACGATCGTTGCGATTTTTCCCACGCGTCCCATTCCGACGCCTTGCGGTCTAAAAATATCAACGCCGATTCTTCATTCCAAATAAGCGTTTCGGAAGCCGAACCCATTGAGCTTCCCAGCAGAAAAAAAACGACCAGTACGTTTGTTGAATTTGAATATTTTTTCATTTTTTGTTCCCGAGAATACAAAATAGATAGGCCATTGAACCCGAAAAAAAACGACCGTTCCATAATGTCCATGGAATCACGGTAAACCTGAACTTGATGAAACGCAACTCCCATCGAGAGATTCTTTGGTCAGGGAGTGCGGCACCGTGACCGCGCATTTCGCACAAAAATATAAATTACAGATTGACAGCCATTCTCTGATCATTCATACTATATCAGGCCAATCTGCGGGGTTTTCGGGTTGGACGAATGGAAATTCTCGGGGGAGTTCCTGCCGGCGAGGCTTCTCAAGTAATCAATGCCATACCAATAATAAGGAATTACCATGAATTCGATGTACCCGGGCTGCCTTCGATCCTTCTTCGTAAAACGGTCCTCTGCTTTTCTCGTTACACTCCTCTGCCTTGCGTTTGCCTTACCAGTCGAAGCAGCCGATCCGACTTTCGGTTTCGCTGCCGGTATGGTCGGCTCAACGTTTGACGGAGGGCAAGACATTGTCCTGGACGCTTCCGGCAACGTCTACACCACAGGCACTTCCGCGTTGGGAACGGTCGACTTCGATCCCGGCCCGGGAACACTCATTTTAGGTGGAACCAGTTACGCCGCCTATGTTCAGAAGTTGGACTCAAGCGGGAATCTGTTGTGGGCCAAGACGCTTTATGCTGCAGCCGGAAGCTCCGAAGGGTTTGGCATTACGCTCGATCCTTCGAGCAATGTCCTCATCACCGGTACGTTTCGCGATACCGTCGATTTCGATCCGGGTGCCGGTACGCACAACATCACCTCTGGCACCTCGGGGCGAGGAAATATTTTCGTATTGAAACTCGATTCCTCGGGAAATTTTATTTGGGCGCGAGCAATGATCGATGCGAATTCATCTAACAACCATGACTACGGCTACGCGATCAAAACAGATGCCTCCGGAAACGTCTATACCACGGGAACCTTTGATGATCTCGTCGACTTCGATCCAGGCGCTGGTACGGCCAACCTGACCGCGTCGGCCTCAACAGAAATCTTCATCCATAAGATGGATTCCTCTGGGAACTTCGTATGGGTAAAATCATTTACTGGCGGTAGCGGCAGCAGTGCGAATAAAGGATTTGGGATCGATGTCGACGCCTCTGGAAACGTGTACACCACTGGTAGCTATAGCGGGAGCTCAACGGATTTCGATCCCGGCGCGGGCGTGGTAACCCTTGGTGGCACCGGTGCATTCCAAATGTTCATCAGTAAACTGGATACCAACGGTGACTACGTTTGGGCCAAAGCTTTTTTAACCGCCATTGGGGAAGCCTTTGCTATCGCGGTCGACGCTTCCGAAAATGTATACACAACGGGGTATTTCGTGACCGACACGGACTTCGATCCCGGGCCCGGCACATTCAATATCAACGGTAATACGGACATCTACGTCAGCAAGCTCGACTCCAACGGCGATTTCGTATGGGCGAAAGCCATGGGCGGAGCAAACTTTTCCAAGGGCTACGGCATAAAAGTCGACAGCTCAGGAAACGTCTACACCACCGGTTTTTTCGAAGGCACGGTTGATTTCGATCCCGGTGCCGGGACTCACAACGTTGCCGGTCAGGGATTCGGAGCAAACATCTTTATTCAAAAGTTGGATTCCGCTGGGGAATTAGATTGGGTTACCACCTTCGGCTCGACCACCGCCCTCAGTAAAGGTTGGGGTATCGATCTCGACGCCACCGGAAATATCTATACAACCGGGCTATACGGAGATACCGTGGATTTCGATCCGGGTGCCGGTACCAATAATGTTGCTGGCATGGGGATCTATGTCAATAAACTCCTCCCAACGCCGGTTCCCACGGTGAGTTCCATCGTCCGAACCGACGCCAACCCGACCAGTGCATCGTCGGTCGATTTCACCGTAACCTTCAGCGAATCGGTGACGGGTGTCGACACGTCTGACTTTACACCTGACGAAACCGGAGTGTCGGGGGCTGTAGTCACCGGCGTGGCAGGAACGGGCGCTACTCGCACGGTATCCGTCAGTACAGGAAGTGGAACAGGTACGTTGAGTGTTGACGTGACCGATGACGACACCATCATCAATGGTTCCAGCATACCGTTGGGCGACGCGGGCGCGTCGAACGGAGATTTCACCGCCGGCGAAGATTATACGATTAACGGAAGTGGACCGACCGTCGCGATTGGTGCACCTTCCCTGACCGATACGAATTCTGGTCCGGTGTCCTTCGGCGTCACATACACAGGCGCGGCGACCGTCAATCTCACCATGGGTGACGTCTCCCTGAATTCACCGGGCACTGCAACGGCATCGACGATCACCGTCACGAACGGCACCACGTCCACGCCTACCGTAACGTTGAGCGGTATTTCCGGCGACGGCACACTCGGCATCACCCTCGCCGGCGGCGTTGCGGACGATGGGATGAGTAATTTCGATGCCGGTGCAGGACCCAGTACCACCTTCAACGTCGATAACAATGCACCCGCTCTCGTCATTGAATCGCCTTCCGAGACAGACACCTCCTCCGGCCCGATATCATTCGTCGTTACCTACACCGGCTCCACGGCGGTTAATCTTACCAGTGGCGATATTTCGCTTAACGGTGCAGCGACTGCATCCACGATAACTGTGACCGATGGAACGACCACGACACCTACCGTGACCCTCAGCGATATTTCGGGCAACGGCACGCTGGGCATTACCGTTGGCAGCGACACGTCCTCCGACCTTGTAGGAAACACCGACATCGGCGCAGGGCCAAGTTCGACATTTAATGTAAGTAACGCGACTCCGAGTAATGTAGATTTCGGATTCGCTGTGAGCATGGGCGGAACTGCAAGTCCTCAAGCGAAGGGCATCGTTCTGGATCCATCGGGGAACATTCATACAACGGGCACTTTTAACGGTACGGGGGATTTCGATCCCGGTGCCGGCACTCTGAATTTAACGACAAGCGGCGCGCGCGGTGGCTATATACAGAAATTGGATTCCAATGGTGATCTGATTTGGGCGAAAGGCATTGTTGGAACTGGATGGGTCGAAGTGGAAGACATCGCGCTGGACGATTCAGGAAACGTGTACATCACGGGCGGCATCCAGGGCACGTGCGACTTCAACCCCGGCGCGGGTACCCACGACCTAACGTCCCCCAATCCAACCAACTTGATGATCTTCGCATTAAAACTGGATTCGAATGGTGACTTCGTTTGGGCTCACGGCTTATCCGAAAGCGATACTTTCGCGGACTCGGGGAAAGGGATCGAGACCGACTCGTCCGGCAACGTATACGTAACGGGCATGTTCGACGGTACGGTCGACTTTGATCCCGGGGTCGGCCTCGCCAACCTGACCAGTTCAGGTAGAGAAGATATATTTATCCAAAAGTTGGATTCATCCGGCAATTTGATCTGGGCCAAATCGCTTCCAGGTAGTGCCCAGACCGATGAAGTAAACGCGATGACGATTGATCCGTCAGGCAATATTTACTTCACCGGTTACTTCAGTGACCTCGGCCTCGATTTCGATCCCGGACCTGGAACCGTCAACTTGACCACGCCAGGCGCCTTAAGATTCTACGTTGCAAAATATAATTCCGACGGCGACTACATCTGGGCTAAGGGATTCAGTTCGACCATCGGTACCGGCTATGGTATTGAGGTGGACACAGCCGGCAATGTGCTCACGACGGGACCATTCACTGGCACTACCGACTTCGATCCGGGAGCCGGCACGCATAATCTCGTTGGCAATCAATCTTCCTTCGTTTCCAAACTGGATTCCAACGGTGATTTCGTCTGGGCAAAAATGATGGACGGCACGGGAAGCGCAAACGGTTATGACGTCGCTACGGATACTGCGGGCAATGTTTATACCACGGGATTTTTTCAAAACACCATCGATTTCAATCCGGGTGTGGGCGTAGATAATCGAACCTCCGTCGGCTCGACCACCGATATCTTTATTCAAAAACTGGACTCGGCAGGAACATTCGTTTGGGTCAACATCATTGGCGCCGACTCAGGGACGGGTGACGATGATGCGAGAGCCATTGCCATAGACGCTGCACGGTCGGTCTTCACGACTGGAAAATTCACCGGCACGGTCGACTTTAATCCCGGAACCGGTATCTTCAACCTCACGGGCGGCGGAGTGTTTATCAGTAAATTGGTCGCATCAGATGCGTCACCGTTCGTTGTTTCGGTTGCGCGTGCCGACACCAACCCCACCAATGCCTCTTCAGTGGACTTCACCGTCACGTTCAGCGAGTCGGTGACCGGCGTAGGCACAGGGGATTTCAATATCGATGCGTCTGGCGTCACGGGCGCGTCGGTCACGGGGATATCCGGCAGCGGAACGACCCGTACGGTGACGGTCGACACAGGAACGGGCAGCGGCACATTGAGCATCGATGTCGACGATGACGATACCATCATTGATGGCGGCAGCACCCCCCTCGACGGAACCGGCCTGAACAACGGCGACTTTACCGCGGGAGAAAACTATACGCTCGATCGCGACGCACCGACCGTTGCGATTGGCGCGCCTTCTGTTACCGACACGAACTCTGGGCCGGTCTCCTTCCCCATCACTTACACCGGCGCCGATACCATCAACCTCACGATGGGAGATATTTCGCTCAACGGTACGCCGACGGTGGCCACCATCACGATTACCAACGGTACGACCTCAACGCCGACGGTGACACTCAGCGGTATTTCCGGAAACAGCACGCTTGGAATCTCGATCAATGCAGGCACCTCTTCGGATAATGTCGGCAATTCAGATATCGGGGCGGGACCGAGTGCAACCTTCAACGTGGATGACACCGCGCCGACCGTGGGTATCGGCGCGCCGTCTATAACCGATACGAACTCCGGGCCGGTGGCTTTCGCCATCACGTACTCCGGGGCGACGACGGTCAATCTCACAATGGGCGATATTTCGCTCGATGGTACGGCAACCGCTTCCACCATCGCCGTCACTAACGGAGCTACTTCCACACCAACGGTAACGTTGAGCGGCATATCGGGTAACGGCACGCTCGGGATTTCTATCGCTGCCGGCACTTCGCAGGATGGAATTGGCAATCTAGATGCGGGTGCCGGGCCCAGCATGACTTTCAACGTAGACAACATCCCGGGGACGGTCGCCATCGGCGCGCCCTCGTTAACCGACACCGCCTCCGGTCCGGTTTCGTTCGAAGTGACTTATGTAGGCGCGGTTTCCAACAACCTGACATCGGGCGACATCTCGCTCAATTCACCCGGCACGGCAACCGCTTCCACCATTACCATCACCAACGGTACCATTTCGACACCGACGGTGACCCTCAGCGGAATCTCCGGCAACGGCACCTTGGGGATTTCCATCGGCGGTGGTACGTCACTTGACGGTGTCGGCAACCTGGATATTGGCGCGGGCCCCAGCACCACCTTCAATGTAATGAATACTGCGCCGAGCGACATGGCGTTTGGTTTCGCGGCTGGCATGGGCGGTCAATTCGGCGATGAAGGACGAGGGATCGCAGTCGACGCTTCGGGTAACGTTTATTCGGCCGGAACATTCAACGGCACAGGAGATTTCGATCCCGGTCCTGGTACGCTTTACCTAACGACAAGCGGAGTCACGGGTGGCTACATCCAAAAGCTCGATTCAAACGGCGACCTCCTTTGGGCGAAAGGCATCGTCGGACCGGGTTTTCTCCAAACGGAAGACATCGCACTGGACGCATCGGGCAACGTCTATATCACCGGCGCCATTCAGGGCACATGCGACTTCGACCCCGGCCCCGGCACACACGATATTTCTTCGACCGCCGCGAATAGTACGATTGTCTTTATCATGAAGCTAGACGCCAACGGCGATTTCGTTTGGGCCCATGGATTGACCGACCCGACCGGCACGTTACCGGACACGGGTAAAGCAATCGAGATCGGCACCGACGGCAACCTATACCTAACAGGGATGTACGGAGGGACGGTGGATTTCGACCCGGGCGCGGGCACCTTCAACATGACCCATGCAAACACCCTGGCACTCTTTATCCAAAAACTCGACGCGAACGGCAACTTCATTTGGGCCAAAGGCTTGACGGGAAGCATCCAGTCCGAAGAAGTGAATGCGTTGGCGGTCGACGCTTCAGGTGACTTCTACATGACCGGGATGTTCAGCGACCTTGGGCTTGATTTCGATCCCGGCCCAGGAACCGCAACTCTGTCCACACCCGGTGCCTTAAAAATTTACATCGTGAAATATGACACGGATGGAAACTATGTCTGGGTCAAAGGATTCAGTTCAACCATCGGTTTCGGCTGCGGCATTGATGTGGACACAGCAGGCAATGTGCTCACCACAGGCGCTTTCACCGGCACGACCGATTTCGATCCCGGAGCCGGCACCTTCAATCTCGTGGGTGATCAAAGCACGTTCGTTTCCAAGCTGGACTCAAATGGCGATTTCGTTTGGGCAAAAGCCATAGACGGCACGGGCAACGTTACAGGTCGAGCCATTGCAACGGATTTGGCAGGCAACGTATATACGACCGGGATTTTCCAAAACACAATCGATTTCAATCCCGATGTGGGCGTCGACGAGCGTACATCGATGGCGGCGACCTCCGATCTCTTCATTCAAAAACTCGACGCGACCGGCGCGTTCGCGTGGGTCCACACGATCGGCGCTGCAACAGGTACCGAAGACTCCTGGGCCATCGCCGTCGACCCCGCCAGATCGGTCTACACGACCGGCAAATATACGGGCACGGTGGATTTCGATATTGGGAGTGGCACGTTTAACCTCACCGGCGGCGGAGCCTTCGTCAGTAAACTAGTTACGGTGGTATCCGGCCCCTTCGTGATTTCGGTCGAGCGTGCCGACGCCAATCCGACCAATGCATCCTCCGTCGACTTCACAGTGACATTCAACGAAACGGTCACCGGCGTAAACGCCGGAGACTTTGCCATCGACGCTTCCGGCGTTGTCGGCGCATCCGTCGCGGGAGTTACCGGCAGTGGCGCGACGCGTACCGTAACCCTCAACACGGGAACCGGTGATGGAACGTTGAGTATAGACGTAATCGATGACGACACGATTGTCGACGGAAGCAGTAACCCGCTCGATGGCGCGGGGATGAACAACGGAGACTACACCGCTGGAGAAACCTATACGTTCGATAACATTGCGCCAAGCGTCTCGGTGTCCAACCTCACGACGAGTGATACCACGCCGTCGCTCGTCGGCATCATCGACGATCCACTCGCGGCGATATCGGTTTCGGTGGACGGACAGATTAATCCAGCGACGAACAACGGCGCTTCCTGGTTACTCACCAACAACACACTTTTGGCACTCGGCATTGGAACCTACGACGTCGTCGTCACGGCCACTGATGCGTTCGGCAACATCGGCACCGACGCGACCATCAACGAAGTTACTATCCGGACGCCCGGAAGCGGCGGCGGCACCGTCACGCCCAATTTACCGCCAGAGGCGACGGCTGAAGGCGAACGATTGGAGATGCACGCCCCTGAGGGCGGCTCGGACTATCAATGGAAAAAAGACGGCGTCGACTTGGTTGACGACGGACGTATCTCGGGGTCGCAGACGCGCATCCTGGTGATTGATCCATTACTGCCTAGCGACGCCGGCGTTTATAGCTGTCGATATGACGATGGTTCCAGGGCCATCGTCGAAACAGACGGGCTAGCGGTGTCAGTCGCGCCGCCCGGCTCGACTCCTCCGCCACCGCCTGCCATGCCTCTCTTCAAGATGATTTACGCCGTGCTGGCAATGCTCATCGTAGGGCTGATTGGCGCGTCCAGAATTCGCCGACGAATCAAAAAAGCGTGATTTGGAGTACCAGATTTAGGCGGCCGTGGCCCCGCCACTTTAATATGAGCGGAAATTCATAAAATACAGATTGACAGCCAGACCAGTTTGCTACATAATAGGTACAGTCTGGACGACATTTCCGGGCGACCGTTCGATACGAAATCTTGGGGAAGGTTTGTTTCATTGACAGAATTCCCTCGTTTTGCATGCCCGAATAAAATGAGGAAGTGCCATGAATGTGTTGGTTCGTTATCCACCTCTCCACTGCTCCGAAAAATTTTCTGCCCATTTTTATTTTGACGTCGACTTTGCCCGATTTGGATCTACTGCTCAACAAGAATTTACGACTGAAGGACATAAACCCAAGTAACGGAAGGATTTTAAATGTTTGACTCTATCCGGAATTCACTGCTTGACTGTTCCATCTCTAAATCTACCGCTGTGACGCGATTAATCGCACTCTTGACGGCATCGATATTATCGCCCTCTGTGCTGGCGGGGGGTACCGATTACGTGACCGAATTGCGAGGAGACATTGAAGCCAACGACGTGGCCATCGACGATTCGGGAAACACGTACGTCGTCGGCAAGTACGCTAGTGCGGCTTACCTCGAACCGGGCATCGATACTCCGACGCTGATGAACGACGGTGGTCGGGGAGCATTCGTCTGTAAGTACGATTCCGATGGCGTGCTGGTTTGGGCAACGGCCATTGACGGTACGGAATCTGATGACGTAACGATCTATGGTGTTGCGGTCGATAGTGACGGAAACGTTTATTCTTCGGGGATGCTCGAAGGAACGGCGGACTTTGACCCTGGCGAAGGTACGCTCATGCTGACGAGCCACGGTTTTTTCTACGGAGGTTCATTCATCCAAAAATTGGACTCTGATGGAAGTCTCGTTTGGGCGATGACATTTCCAGGAGCGTTTTCAGACCAAAGCAACAATATTGCCATCGACGATTTGGGCAACGTTTACACCGCAGGCAGTTTCGAAGGTACGGTCGACTTCGACCCGGGTGACGGAGTATTTGATCTCACGGCGCAAGATCTTTTTTTCGGCGGCTACGTACTGAAACTCGATACGGACGGAAATTTAGTATGGGCGAAATCCCTGAGTGTCGAAGCTGGTAGTGGCACGGTTGCACCCGGCGCGATCGCGTTAGACGGTTCCGACAACGTACATACGACCGGGAGATTCGTCGGTCTCATCGACTTCGACCCCGGTCCTGATACGGCCTATCTGGACCAATCGAAATTCAACTTCCTCCTTAAGCTGGACACCAACGGAAACTATCTCTGGGCCAGCACCGTGGACCCCGGAATAAATGAAATTGCTGCGGATTCGGCGGGGAACGTCTACGCGGCCGGACATGTTTTCCCTTTTGGGGACCCCGGCCCGACCAGAGTGCCCTCTTCGCTTAGACACCGCGATGACGTCTGGATCAGCAAGTTTGATCCGAGCGGAGATTTCGTTTGGGACAGAACGGTGGATTTTGACCATTTCGGAATCGAAGACCCTTCCGGCGGTGCCCTAGGCTCCCGCGCTTTGGACATCACGGTCGACTTCGACGGAAACCCACACATTAGCGGTTCATTCGGCAGCACGGTCGTAGAAATCCAACAGGTCCCGGTCGAATGGGATTCAGATGGGTTTGTCATGAAATGGTCGGCAGACGGTGACCTAACGTGGACGGAGACAATTGCTGTGCACGGTAGAAACGGCGGGAAAGGTCTAACTGTCGATGCATCCGGTAATGTCCTAACAATTGGGTCGCCCTTAAACTTCAATTTAGGCGAGCTGGTTCACAGCCCGGAAGTAGTGGGTACCTATCTTCACAAACTATCGTCCGGTAGGGTTGGGTCTGTAATCACCAATTTAGCACCCGAAGAAATCATGGAAGGTGCCCGCCTCGAACTAAACGGACCCGCTGGTTCGGGATACCAATGGTTAAAAAATGGCGCGCCCCTTACGGACGGCGGTTCTATTTCCGACACGACCACCCAAACGTTGGTGATCGATCCTCTGTCCATGGAAGACAGCGGCGTGTACAGCTGTCTCTACGAAACCGGCACTCCTCGAGCGCCGGCGCGTTCGGAAGGAATCAGTGTGGATGTCCGTGAGAGCGGATCCGGAGGAGGTGGTGGTTGCCTCATCGCGACGTTTGCCCACGGAACTCCGCTGGCAAAAGAACTCGACACTGTTCGGGCGTTTCGAGATTCAATTCTGCTGAACAATCCGATCGGAAGTCGGATCGCCGGTATGTACTACCGTCTCGGTCCGGGCGCCATCCACGTAGCCTCCAATTCAAAGGCGGCCCTGACTCACATAACGACCGTTTCAATCGTAGCGAGCCTCATACTCAGCCTGGGGCTCATATCCCGTCGCCGAAAAAACAATGTTGAAAGTCGATAGGAGTCAATTCATGAATTGCGTACGACAAATTTCACTACGCCCGATGAACTTTCTATGTGTGATGCTTTTTACATCCCTAATTCCCGCATACCATGCGACGGCGCAGGACGACGTGACTCTCGAATACACGCGGGAATTCCTCGGGAACATGGTCGGCACTGATATGGTGCAAGACGATGATGGCAACACCTACGTCGTCGGTGCTTTTTCGAAAAAGGCGACTTTTGAACTAGACAACGACGACGGCTTCCTCGCCTACGACGGGTATGTCAGTGCGTACGCATGCAAGCTCGACGTCAACGGAAACCTTCTTTGGGCCGTCTCGATGCATGACACCGTAGGCGACAGGAAGTATGGCTTCGGTGTCAACCCCCATGCGGTAGCCCTGGATGGCGACAACAATGTAGTGATCACTGGCTATTTCGATGTTGCCGCCGACTTCGATCCTGGTGAGGGAACCGCGATCCTCACGCCTCCCGGCTATTACGCAGACGACGTATACATCCAGAAATTGGACACAAACGGGAACTTCCTCTGGGTAAAGTCATTGCAAGGAATCGCTTTCAAATACGATGGCTATATTGCTGCAGACGCATTGGGCAACGTTTTTTTGACCGGCTATTACGGAGCCCCAATCGATCTCGACCCGGGCGAAGATGAATTTATTCTCACGCCTCACGAGTTAGAGCAAGTCTTTCTCCTAAAATTGGACACCGACGGAAACTTTGCCTGGGCAAAATCATTCGACGGCTTTCATAATTACAATGAACAGGGGTCCGGTGCCATCGCGACAGACGGGGCAGGCAACGTGTATGTTACCGCGAGAACCGGCGATATCCCGGACATCGACCTTAATAGAACACCCACGTACCCTGATTCGTTCATTCGAAAACTGGATACCGACGGAAACGAGATCTGGGCCCGCTACTTCCGTGGCAAGCCGGGAATTACGTTACCCCCCGGGACATCTTCGATTAGCTCGATCGCCTTAGACCCATCGGGCAATATTTACACGGCGGGTAATTTTGCGGGTAACGTCGATTTCGACCCCGGCAACGGGGAATCCCTCGGCTCTACGGGGGGAAACAAAATTTTTGTCAACAAATTGAATGCGGACGGAAGTTTTGCGTGGGTTCGATTCGTCTCGTTGAACGACTTCAACGTTCAGAGCGGAGGGTTCCTGAAAATCCGTGGTTTTGATATTGCCGTAGATTTCGCAGGGAACGCATACATTAACGGTACGTATGATTCGCACTTCGGCCTTTTCGAAGGCTTACCCTTCGTGACCGGAAGAGCCGACTTCATCCGCAAATGGAATTCCAACGGCGACGTCGCATGGACGAAGGAAGGATACCAGTTTCCTTTTTATTCCGGGAATGCAATCCTCGTAGATGGATCAGCCAACGTATTCACGATGGGGTCCGCTTCCGTTTCTTTCTCTTCCGATTTCGACTTTTCCGCGATTCCTCATGTGTTTATTAGCAAGTTTTCCTCCGGCCGAGTAGGTGTTCTCTCTCGTAACCTTACGCTCGAAGAAACTTCGGAAGGCGGACGTCTTGAACTCACCGCACCCCCCGGTGCGGTGAGTTACCAATGGCTCAAAAATGGCCTCCCATTAAATGACGGAGGAACTATTTTTGGTGCCGCAACCCAAACACTCATCATCGATCCCCTTTCCCTTGACGACACTGGTGCCTACAGTTGTCTCTACGACGACGGCACTCCCCGCGCAATGCTCGAAACGGAAGGGACTACCGTTACCGTTCGCGATAGTAGCAGCGGAGGTGGTGGCGGATGCATCATCGCCCATCTCACGCATGGAACGGCTTTCGAACACGAGCTTGCCTCTATTCGGGCGTTTCGTGATTCCGCACTGCTCAACAATCCCTTTGGACGTGCAATTTCAAACGTGTATTATCAGCTCAGCCCGTCGGCCGTTCGTTGGACCTCGACGAAAAGAGAAGAAACATCATCCGTTTTTGGATTTCTTGCGGCGATGGTAGCGTGTCTTTTGGTGTTCCGAGCATTCAACCTTAAGGGGTCTAATCCAATACCGGGTCAAAAAAAATAGAAAAACGTTGAACTTTCTTTCGCCTCAAACGTAGTAAGGGGAAAGAGGCTGTCTCCCTTCCTTTTAATAGAGGTGCGGCGTCCTCCCGAACTGGAGGTTCATCATGCGTTGTATTATTTCCCTTTTAGGCGTCGTCGCTCTATTGTCGACTCCGTTCCCATTATCCGCCGAACCAATTACCATCCCGAAAATGAACGCTTCCGACACTTCCGGACTGGAGAATTTTCCCGACATCATGTCCGGTCGTGTCCAACTTTCCTGGGAAGAGTTCAAAGCCGTTTTGGACCAAATAAAAACGCCTGATAAACCCGTAAAGAAAGACCCTCCGCCACCCATCGACTGGTCGCTCAATAGCGTTGAATACACTTCCGAAGCGGCGGAATTTGGACGTGTGCGCGTAGATGCACGTATGGCCATCACGGTTCTTCATCCGGAATCGTGGGTCGTCATACCGGTGATGCACGAGAGCGTTGCTCCGATTTCTATAAAGCTCGACGGAGAAACGACGGCTCTCACGCGAATGGATGACGGTTGGCATGCTCTGATGCTGAAGGGTGCAGGCACGCATACGTTCGAATCGACGTTTTACGTATCCCAAATGAAATCTGAAGGTAAGAGCTCGTTTAACTTTCCCACGCCACGAACGCCTATGACGACCATGGCGCTTCGAATTCCTATGAACGATGCCCGTGTTTCTGCGCCGGAAGCGGCGCGCATACATCCAACTGCCGGAGAAGACTTTCTGGACGTCGACCTCGCGTTCACCGGGACTGAAAAAATCCAGATTGAATGGGTTTCCCCCACCTTGCTCTCGCAACAGCCGACCGCGATCGATGCACTCGCTGCCTGTTCCATTAATACGATGGCTCAGTTATCCGAAACCCATATCGGTCTGGTTTCCCAGTTGAACTACAAGGTTCTGCGCGGGTCTCTCGACCGGTTCACGGTCGCGTTGCCGCTAGACGCGAACGTCTACAACGTGAATGGGCAGAAAGGTCTCGAATGGCAGCGTCGAGAACAAGACGGCGTTCAGCTGATTGACGTGCTCCTCAATCATAAAGTCGATAGTGCATTGACCTTCACCATCGAATACGAAGCCAAGCTCGAACCCGATACTCAATCGTTTACCATCCCCGAATTGGAAGTGCGCGACGTGCTTCGGTCTTCCGGCTACATCGCGGTCGCCGCGAACTCGAACGTTGAACTGAAACCTGGCATCGACTTGACCAATCTTTCCCGCGTCGATGTGGCCGGACTCCCTGCACCCCTCACCAACCTAGCCAAGAAACCGGTTGCTCTTGGTTTTCGATACAACACCGGCGAATATGTTCTTCCCCTCGACATGGTCGTGACCGAAGCTCGTGTGGCTTCGAATACAGGCACACTCGTCACGATAACCGACACACACCTTTCGGTGGAATCCAACCTGCGCTTCGATGTGCTCCGTGGCGCTGTAAAAAGTTTTCGATTTTCACTGCCCGAAAATGTCAACGTTTCCAGTATCGACGGGATAGGTATTGTGCCTTCCGTGGAAACCGTTGAAGGACAGCAGATTCACACTGTTTCCCTGGACCGGGAAGTTTTCGACGCGTACCAATTCAGCATCCGCTATGAAATCCCTCTCCCGGATAACATGGCCCTCCTCCAGATTCCCGAGCTTGAGGTCCTCGACACCATCCGGTCCAGGGGCGATATCGCCATCACCGTCGCGGGTAACATGGAAATCAATGAAGCGGGCGATGCCATCAATGTACGACGCGTCGACGAGTTCGAGTTGCCGGCGATCATTCGCGGCCGCACTCAAACACCCATTCTTTTCGCCTATCATCACGATACCCGCGGCTACCAACTTGGGTTCTCCGCAAAGAAACTGAAAGACGTGGCCGTCCAAGTTGCTGTCATCGATCAAGCACGATTGACCACCCTTATCACCAACCAGAAACAAGTCACTACTTTGGCCCAATATGCCGTCCGGAACAACGAGCGTCAATTCCTTCGTGTCGTTTTAGGAGACAGCGCGGAAGTACTTGGCGCTCGCGTCGCCGGGCGGCCGGCCAAACCTTCCGTCGATGAAAGTGGAGAAGGCAAAGCGATCCTTTTGCCGTTGCGTAAGACGGGACCCGATGGCAGCTCGTTCATGGTCGAACTCATCTACGTCGAAGAAAACCCCGACCCGAAGAGAGACCGCGTAAATTTCGGTCTCGTAGCTCCTTCGGTGGATATGAAAATCGACGAAATGAATTGGGATGTGCGCATCCCCGATTCCGAACACGCCTACAAATTCACTACCGAGTTGGAACGCATCAATGACGAATTCGATTTCACTTTTGGTTTCAATTACCCGCTTTATGATGAGCACGGCTATACGGACGCCTTCGTCGGCGTCCAGAACGTAGGTACCAAAAATCAGGTAGTGCCAACCTACTTTCATAAGCAAGACGGTGGGCGTTTTCTCGCCAACGATGTTGACGCATTCTTCAGTGACGATCCCACGGCATTAATCGAATTGGACAGCCATGAAAAGGAGGCCTTAGAAAGTCTTGGCTATGCAGGAAACAGTTTCACCGAACAGCGGACTACAATTTCGGTGGCCAAACGCAAACCCAACGCCGCGAAGGTCGCCGGTGTCATGCCCCTCAATATCAAAATTCCTGAAAAGGGTATGTTATATACCTTCAATCGTTTGTACATCCCAAAAAACACGCCTCTGGCATTGTCCGTCAACATCGGCAAAAAATCCATCTGGCAAAAGAAATCTTTCGGGCTTTCCGTTGCCGGCCCGATTCTGGGCTTCATCCTGATGCGCACGTTCAGAAACACGAAAGAACGAAAACCACGACTCATCGTTGGCGGTTCGACATTTGTGCTGCTCACAGCCGCTATCATGTGGAACGCCGTCCCGTACTTCGCGAGCAGCCTGGTCATCGGCGCCATCCCCTACTTGCTGCATGTCTACCGGGAACGCCGTCACGCGAACCGTCCTGAACCCTCGGCCCCGCTCATACCGGCCACGGAAGGCTGAATCCGAAAGCACGAATAGCATTAATTCTGGAATACAAGTTGGCCCACAGGATGGGTCAACTTCTGCATTAAGAATTGGACATTCAAACCTGCCTATGTTAGCTTTCATCCAAAGTAACGAACGCCGAAGAAAGGTCTGCTCCGATGCGCTTATGTCTACTAATCTCACTCACCGTACTTGTCGCAGTAAACCCCGCCAACGCGAAAGAATTCCTCTATATCCACAACACAAACAGCGGCGAAATCTCCAAGATTTCGATTCCTGAACACGAAGTCGTTGCTGAAATCCAAATTGGTAAATACATGGATTACCTCGCGAAATCGCCGGATAATAAAATCGTGTACGTCAATCGCATCAATGGTGACATGCCTGGCTCTCGCGCGGGCAATATTGGGACCAGTGGCGAAATCGTCGCCATCGACGCGGCCACCGATAAGATTTTATGGCGGATGGATATGGATGGTATGACACACCATATGTCGGTCTCCAAAGATGGGAAACTGATGTTTGTTCCCTATTACGACACCTGGCATTTGGCCGTGGTCGATCTAGACAAACGGGAGATTATTAAGAAGATTTTCATTGGCCATGGCGGCCACGGCACGAAACTATCCGCCGACGGTAAACGTCTCTACGTCGGTTCCATGATGAACGATGCGCTCATTGTCATCGACACCAAAAAGCTAGAAGTAATTGATCGTTATAACTTCCGCGACGGTGTTCGTCCGTTCTGCTTTCCGAAGGATGAATCGGTCATCTATGTTCAACAATCCTGGCTTCACGGCTTCATCGTTGTCGACCCAAAAACCCGCGAACAGAAAACCGTTAAACTCCCTGACCTCGACCTCGGCGTTCCCGAACCCGTATCGTATCCCCACAACGTCAATCACGGGATCGCGCTCAAACCCGGCGAAAAAGAACTTTGGGTCAATGGAAGCGCACTCGACTTCGTCGCAGTCTACTCACACCCCGAACTCGAATTTAAAACGACCATCCCCGTCGGTAAAGATCCCAACTCCATGAAATTCAACGGAGATGGCTCCTTCATTTACATCTCCAATCGAAAAGAAGACACCCTATCCATCATCGACACCAGCACCTACAAAGAAATCAAACGTCTAAAACTCGGCAAACTTCCCCAACGGATGGTCGTCGTCGACATACCGGAGTAAACCATTTGCACCGCTTCCGTCCCGTTTCCACAATCTTACTGGTTGTCACGACTTCCCTCTTATTCCACTCGGTCACTTTTGCGACCGAAGTCTGCGCCCATCGAGGCGACGTTGCCGTAGCCCCGGAGAACACCATTCCGGCTATCGTTTCGGCGGTCGAGAAAAAGGTCGGGATGATCGAGTTCGACGTCCTGTTATCAGAAGACGGCCGCCTGGTCATCATGCATGACGCTACCGTCAATAGAACTACGAACGGCAAAGGTCGGGTCGACAGGCTCACCTTCGCGGAGTTGCGCGCCCTCGACGCTGGCGCATGGTTCAATCCGAAATTCAAAGGTCTTCAAATTCCCACGTTACAAGAAGTCCTGAAAGTCATCCCTCCACACATTCAATGCAACGTCCATCTGAAAAATTCTCCGGGGGTCGCATCTGCCGCCGCGAAAGTGATCAAGAAACTCGATCGACTGGATCAATGTTTCCTCGCCTGTACCATCGAGCAGGCCCGGGAAGCCCGTGACGCCGTATCGGAGATTCGAATCTGCAACATGTCCCGTCAGGGTGGTGACCGCAACGCGTACATCCAACTGACAATCGATGAGGAATGCGAATTCATCCAACTGCACCGTCGAAACGGAACCGAAAACCTGGCCGCTTCCGTAAAAACGTTGCACGACAACGGCATCACCGTAAACTACTTTGGCACCGAAGACCCTGAAATTATCGCCGAACTCGCGGAAGCGGGCGTCGATTTTATCCTCACGGATGATGTAAGTCTCTGTACAAAGACCCTCGAAGAATTTAACCCCTAAACAATTTTTCTACCCCGCATACCGAGGCTCCGGAACTCCGGTAACGCCCAGTCCGCTAACCGCGAACAAACCTCCCGAGTTAGGTTCCTGCGGTTCCTTCCCCATCAAGGCGTGGTTCAGCGACGTTACATACAACGTGTCCAACTTCTCGCCGCCGAACATTACACTGGTCACATATTCGACCGGCATTTTAATTACGCGATCAACGACACCGTCTGGAGTAATCCGCACGATTGATCCCGTTAGACATTGCGCGCTCCACAGACACCCTTCCGAATCGACGGTACACCCGTCGGGCACCCCTTCCAATCCCAGCTGTTCGTAATTCGCAAATACTCGTCGATTCGTCATTGCGCCATCATCCAAGTCATAGTCAAACGAAAAAATCGATTTCGTCATCGTATCCGAAAAATAAAACGTTGTTCCGTCGAGGCTCCAGCAGGGTCCGTTCGTGCAAATGATGTCCGACACTTTTTTAGACACCACGCCATCCTTACTCAAACTGTACAACGATCCCAACGGCTGGCCAATAACTCGATCCATCGTACCCGCGATGAAGCGGCCCACGCGATCCACTTTCCCGTCATTAAACCGGGTGGCCTCGGCGTCTATGGCATCACCAATCAACGCACACTCGCCGGAATCGAAATCGAAGGTATAAAACCCGTCCGCCAGCGTCACCACCGCACCTCCGTTTTCCCGTAACGCCATCGAGCTTACTTCATCTGGAAGTTCCCAACGACGAAACTCGTCCGTCCCCGGGGTGTGTCGCCATATCGTTTTCTTTAACACGTCGACCCAATACAATACGCCATCGCGCCCATCCCATAACGGGCCTTCACCCAACAGATAACGCCCATCCCCAATCTGACCGATTTCCAATTCGCTCATCCTCTTCTCCTCAAAATATACACAAGCCGTTCTCGATGGCGACGCAGACAGTTTCCTTAATCGCTCGACCATACCAAATGACGAAGCGAGTAACCACCACTCCCTTCTCAAAACCGCACGCATCTGCTACACTAAATCACACACCGAACTTGAATAGGAACTGGACAATGAAACTCGGACATACGCTCTTCACGGCCATAGTCGCCTCCTCCATCGTTTTTTCAACATCCGCTTCAGCCACCGATGTGTTTGACGTCGAATCTGTAAAACGCCCTGCCAAAGCGGCCGGCTCTTCTGTCCTCGAACAGGGGTACAAAATAGCCATGGACGTTCGTCGAATGCAGGCCACGGAAAGATTCCTGCTTCCAGGTGACGTTCAAGGAGCGGAAAATATCTACATAGAATACAATCCCGGCGATGATTCTGGTTTCATTCCGTGACACATCCCCGGCGGATCAGCCATCTTGTACGGTACGAACGAGATTCCCCACGACCCAGACCATCAAACCTGAAAACTCTCCCCCGTGGTACACTCATCCTTGGGTCGAATAAAAACGGGAACGGACAATGAATAATCTACGCACCGGCGCCTTGATAGCAGTCATAGTTTTAATGGCCGTCGCATTGTGGTACCTGGTGAGCCCCAAGGAACCCGTCAAAGTACTCGCGCCCGTCCCCATCGCCGAAACCGTTACTCCACCAGCGCAAACAGATACCCCCCCCCTTCCCATCGTGACATCGGAACCCATTCCTGAAACTACGCCAATGGCCACACACCCCGAATCCCAACCGGAGTTCGTTTACGTTTCGGGCTACATCGTAAACTCGGCCAACGAAGCGATCCCCAACGCGAAGGTGGCCGCGGAATGGGTGACGGGATACAAGACCGTCACGACAGACGACGATGGCCGTTTCTCCATCCCGGTCAATTGCAACACTTTTCAAGATGGCCATTTCCTTTTCACCCGCAAACTCACCTGGAAAGGCGAAACCCGCGATGTCCCGTTTCGTGGCGAAATCAAACCAAACAAGATCCAAGGTTGGCTCGAATCCAGATTTGGGCTATTCGAAGTCACTGGAACCAGAATTGGCGGCGGCGAAGGCCCCTTCGGTACGTGGGAAGTCTCTACCGAATTCAAAGATGAAAAACTGCATCCAGGGGTCCTGACGCTCGCGGAAAACAGTAACGGCTCCGTGACTGGCAAGTGGCAAGACGACATCGGCCCCGCACTTCTGCCGCGTGTAGACGTTCCCGAATCAATGACGATTTCCGCATCGCGCGACAACTTCCGAAACCTGCCCGAATCAATTGCCATTCCAATTTCCGGGCGTGACGATCTACGGCTGACGATTCTGCAGGAATCCGCCATCAGCGGGACTGTGGCAGATTCGCTCGGCAAACCGCTCCCCGAATGGACCGTATTTGCCATCGGACAGACGGAGAGAAAAGCGGTGAGGACTGATCAATTCGGCCAATTCACTGTTCCAAATTTATTCCCGGGCACGATCGAACTCTACGCCAGCGACCCCAGAGTTCAAGAACGAACGAACTTAGGTTACCCTCTGCAACTTAACGCTGGCGATCATGCTCGGGGATTACGGCTAATCCATCACCTCGGACACACGTTATCCGGATACGTCACCGACACCGACGGCCGACCCATCGTCGACGTCCGAGTGGCGGCGGCTACTTTTCAGGGCGTCGGTAATCAAAGGGAATACGAACTCCTCTCGCGGGCAGTCACTGATGAAAAAGGCCATTACACATTAAATGGCATGCCGACAAAATCAGATGCGCCGGTAAATCTAGATGTTTCCCAACGAGATTTTTTTTCTGAAGAGCGCACGGACATACCGTTCGACGGCTCGCTCCAAAATTTTTCGCTGCGAAAGAAACCGATCATAGCGGGACGCGTCGTAGATTTGAAAACCGGAAAATCAATCGATCGGTATCGAATGGCCGTCAATTTCATGGACTTTAAAACAATCGAAGATTTCCTGATGAATCTTCCGGTCGAAACACTGGGAACTCACATTGGCGGCCGTTTCGAATTGAGACTACGCGACGAGCGCGATACCCACGTAATCGTCTCAGCTCCGGGATATGCCTCGATTTTTTATCCCATCGCCGGCCTTCCGCTGGACAGTCTGACAACGGGCATTGAAATCGCCATGAAACCGATGCAGCGCATCCGGGGAATCGTAGTGGGCCCTGACAATCAACCGATTCAAAATGCTTTCATCGCCTTGGGTATGCCTCATATCACATCCCCGAAAAACCCGGGCAATGATTACATACCCGGCGTGACGAAAACTGACGCGCAAGGGCGTTTCGAATTGTCCGAGTATCCGGATTCCAAATTCACTTTATCTGTCTTCCGCCATGACTATGCGCTCGAAACCATGGAAGTTTGGCCTCCGTTCAGATCGCTCCAAGTCCAGCTCAAGAAGGGCGCGCGAATCAACGTTCACTTTCAAGCGACCACGAAAGACTCATACGCGTACGCTCATGTCCAACTCGATGGCACTACGATACTTTCCCAGCGAGCAAAAAAACAGAACGCGTACACCTTTGAATTCGAAAACATACCCTCTGGCTCGATTGCCGTCGGCGTCACTTTGCGCCAGGGGGATACCGGACACACCCAATACCGCGACATGCAAATTACTTCGTCTGGCTCGTATGCAGCGAATTTTGATTTCACATCTCAATTCAATTCGTTTATTGAAGGCACTCTAACCGCCAATGGAAAACCCGTCAGTGGTATTGGAATGTCCGCGGAAACCGAATTGAGAGGCGGAGTTCGACGGCTGTTTTCTGCTAATACAAACATCGACGGGTATTACCGTATCGGTCCGCTCCCGGCAGGAACGTTTAAGGTAGGCCCCAAGCGTATCTATGTGGACGGGTCAGTAACGCACCCCACGCCTGAAATCGTTACGACGCAAACGCGCGGAACGACCCGACGCGATATTAACGTGGGACCTTCATGAAGATTTTACGCGTCGTCAGCTTGTGCGTCCTCTTGGGAATCACGGCGTTCGTTTTCTGGTTCATCATGAATCGAGAGGCGAACGTTGAACTCCCATTGGTGGCGCCTCCGGTCGCTTCCGATTCCGAAACTACGTCGATTAAGACTCCTGCTAAGGAACCGCAAGTAGCAACACCAACATCGACACCCGCGCCTACCCAGAACGAAGTCGACAACCCTGAACTTTCGCCAGGTACCGTTAGCGGCACATTGGTTGATTCTTCTGGAAAAGCGTGTGTCAATTGGACGGTGTACGCGAACTCCGACAAAAACCTACGATTTGCGTTCACCGACGAATTCGGTCAATTCACAATATCTAATATTCCTCCTGATATCCTAACGGTCCATGCGAAGGAACGCGAAGGGGTAGGACGCGCTGTACTCGGCGATCCGATCACGTTGGATTCGGGGCACCACATTCAGAACCTTCGTTTGGTTTACGATTTGGCTCACACGATCTCTGGTCGCGTCACCGATATCGATGGCTATCCCATTGCTGAAGCGAGCGTGAAAGCCATGGCCCCGCAAACGCCGCCGAAAAAAGGGCTACGAAAAATTGCTACGGCTAAAACGGACGTCGATGGTGGCTACACGCTCGACGGAATCACCGAAGAAACTGGTGCCACGGCGGAGTTTACCGTTCATGCGAAGGGGTATTTCAAAGGGGTACGCGAAGGAGTATTGCTAGACACCTCTGGGCAGGATTTTGTCCTTCGAAGGATTCCTCGATTCGGAGGTCGTGTATTGGACTCGGTCACGGGTGAACCCATCGAGCATTACCTCACAATTTGGGAGACACGTAATTTTGCAACCATCCGCGATCACTTGAAAGACATGCATCATCTCAAACCCCAATTTCATCCCGACGGAGTTTTCTCGATCGGCTCAAAAAGTCAACGCGATCTCAAACTCGTTCTTTTCGCTCCCGGATACGCACCGATGCTCCATCCTGTTGCTGGCGTCCTCGCAGACCAGACGAATTCCGGTATAGAAATATTGATGAAATCCATTGACCCGTTGGCAGGAATTGTGACTGGCCCCACCGGGCAACCCGTACCCAACGCGTCGGTCGTACTTGGCATTCCCGCAATACGGCATGAAGACGACGGCCCGAAACTCAACGCCCGCCCTTATGCCGTCACGGACATAAGCGGACGTTTCATGATCGATGAATACCCCGACTCAGAATTCACCATATGCGCATTCTCTCCTGAATTCGCTCTGGGATCAGTTCAGGCCACACCCAAGTCTTCGCTCATCAAAATCAAACTACAACGAGGCGCTCGAATGGAAGGTCACGTAAAACTCGGCGACAAAGATGAGAAAGGAAGAGTTAGTCTTAGATTCGGCGATAATGGGCACATGTATCAAGAATTGGATGTAAATCAACGGTATAGATTCGAAAAGGTTCCTTCGGGGGTTGTCACCGTAGTATCCATCGTCCGGCAGGGACGAACTCAACAGACTCAAAGGCGTGACGTTCGAACCTCCTCGAACGGGATATACACGGAAGATTTCGATTTCACCGCCCGGTTTGATTCCTACGTCGAAGGAAAAGTTACATTGGATTTCAAATCGAAGACGTACTACAGCCTGCACGCTGACATTCAACTGAGCGACGGAAGCTTTCGTGAATTCAATACCACGATTAGGACTGATGGCTCCTACCGGCTCGGCCCTGTGCCCGCCGCGACCTTCCAGTTTGGTCCAAGATTCATAGTCCTCGAAGACGGTACTGAGATTCTTCCGGAAGCCGAATGGGTTACTACCCAGCCAGGCAAAACGACACACCATAACTTCACCTTTTTCACCGAATGATGAAAAAAATTATCGCCTCGAAATCTGTGCTATGATGATTTTTCAGGCTTAGAAAATCGAATTTAATCTTTCACAGGAACTGTCGTCACATGTCCCAAAATCCCATTTTACGATTTTATTCAACGCTTACGGCGATCGTCGTTCTTGCGTTTCATACATCAGGGTCAGCCGAGATCATTACCTTTTATTCCAGCTACTGGCTTAACCAGAATGCCACGACTGATGCTGGCGACGATTTTGAAAAATCAATCGCTACCAACGGAGATGGCCTTTGGATCGCCGTTTGGGCGTCTGACGAGAACCTCAACGGAACCGCCGGAACTGATTTCGATATCTTCTTCGCCACATCCTCAGACGAAGGCGCCAATTGGACCAACCCTCAACTTCTAAACTCGAACGGCACGTCTGATACGGGCGATGACCGTCTACCGATAATCATCGTCGATAACATGGAGGCAGGTGCTGCCTGGGGCGTGGTATGGCAGTCGCAAGAAGACCTCGATGGTACCGCCGGTACAGATTGGGACATCTTCCATTGCAGCTCGTTCACCAACGGCGCCACGTGGACAGACCCCGCACTTCTGAATTCTTTCGGGACAACCGAAGTAGCCATCGACTTCGGGCCAACCGTCGCGTCCGACGGAGACGGAAACTGGGTATGCACGTGGGATTCCGACCACGACCTCGGCGGCACTATCGGAACGGATGCCGACATACTGTATTCCCGTTCCAGCGACGCGGGTGAAACTTGGTCCTCGGCAGCTCCGCTGAATACCAACGCCGACACTGACCCCGCTGGTGACTTCGACACCCACATCGCGACGGACGGAAACGATAACTGGGTCACGGTATGGAGTTCAGGCTTTGATTTCGGCGGCCCTGCTGGGGGAGACGCCGACATCGTCTGCTCAGTATCAACCGACAATGGAATGTCGTGGTCTGCACCGAGCCTGATCAACACAAACGCCAATTCGGACACGCAGCACGATAATTTCCCACAAATCGCCTACGATTCTCAGGGATCCTGGGTTGTTGTATGGGATTCGCTGGAAGACATCGGTGGTTCGGGTACCGATTCTGATATTTTTTCTTCACTTTCGACCGACGTCGGCGCCAATTGGGCTGACCCTCTCTTCGTCAGCGAAGCGGACTCCGATAACGGGTCAGATTTCTTTCCGACCATCAAATCCGACGGCCCTGATCGCTTTCTGGTTGCCTGGCACTCGGACGACGACGCCGGCGGTACGATTCCTGCCGACAACGATATTTTTGTTACCTTTTCTGTAACCGGAGGTGAGAGTTGGTTCTTTCCCTTTTTCGCCAATGACAACGGAGAAGCTAACGATGCCAACGAAAACGGAGCCGCAATCGCCGCGGATGGTGACGGGAACTGGGTCTTCGCCTGGCATTCCGACGAGGCAAATCCGGCGGTACGTGGAACCCTCATCGGTTCTGACTTTGACCTCATGTATACGAATTTTGGATTTACTTTTCTCGAGGCACTATCAGTTCCTTTTTACTTGGATAATGCCTCGAACTACGACGGCGGAAGTATTCCCGCCGATGGAACTGCATCGTTCGTGGGCGTCAAAAACTCCAACGATTTCCCCGTGACGATCTTCATCACGTACACCGACACGGACGGAAACGACCATACGCCCGAAACGAACACGTACATTATTCCTGCAAACTCCATGGTCAGCTGGCGGCCCTTCGCCGATGATCCTATCGAAGGCGGTGCAGGTCAGGCCGTACCCAATGCAGACGGCGGTCCCGCTTGGGGAAGCGTTCTAATCCAATCCAACTATCCCCTGACCGGACGCCTCATTCACGTCGACGGAATACTGGGGACAACCGGATTAATGGTACTCCCGTCAGGTGGTGGAACGGCTTCATTGGCCGTACCTTTCTATTTGGATAATGCCTCAAACTATAACGGTGGTTCTATACCCAGCGACGGCACCGCGACGTTCATCGGCGTCAAAAATATGAGTCCCGTACCGATCACGCTTACCATTACGTACACGGACACGGACGGCAATGATCACACACCAGTCACCAACACCTACGCACTTCCGGCCAACTCCATGGTTAGCTGGCGACCATTCGCAGATGACCCCATCGAAGGGGGTGCGGGACAATCCGTTCCTAATACGGCTAGCGGACCCGCGTGGGGCAGCGCACAAATAGAAGCAGACGGTCCGATCACTGGACGGATGATCACGATCGACGGCATTCAAAATTCTACGGCATTGATGGTCCTTCCGCTGGAAGAAGCTTCTGCATCCTTGAGAAGAAGCGCAAAAGGCGAATTACGGACTCAATTGATTCAAAAACCAATCGTGGAGAAAAACGTCCCGACAACTAAGAATTCAAATGATTCAACTCCGCGAGATTCACGTCGGCACCCTAAAACACTCAAGACATCACGTTCGGGTGATCAGCTGCCGTAACCTCTAGACTCGGCGTTCATTCGCTGGAATTCATTGCAGCCGAAATCGACAAAATACGATATACTTACCGATACAATTTTGATCGAGAATTCAGACGGAGAACCACATGCATCACCGTTCTTTTATCGCCATGGCATCGTATATTGGATTGTTCGCACTAGTTTGCCTTCCGACAACGTCAATTTTCGCCCAGGGATTTCCAGTGTCCCCCTCTGTCCTCAACGACAACGCCACTTCCGATCTCTCCGGTGATTCCGGCCAGGATATCGTCACCGACGGCGCGGGAAACTGGATCGTCACGTGGTTCTCTTCGGAAAACGTCGGCGGAGTCTCGAACTCCGATCTCGACATTTTTGTATCCACGTCCTCGGACAACGGCGACACGTGGTCATCGGTCGCGACACTGAACTCGAACGCCACCTCCGATTCGGGTCTCGACGCACGGGCCGACATCGCCACAGACGGCGCGGGGTTCTGGGTCGCAGTATGGTATTCCGAAGAGAACTTCGGAGGAATCGCAGAAACTGACCGCGACATCTACGTGGCGCTATCCATGGACAATGGCTCATCATGGTCACCCATGAAGCTCCTCAACTCCAACGGCAATGACGATTTAGGAGATGACTCATATCCGGAAATCGCCACGGATGGGCGGGGCAACTGGGTCACCGTGTGGCACTCCGATGAAAACCTCGAGGGCAATTCCGATGGAGATCACGAAATCTTTGTATCGACTTCCACTGACCTGGGTTCGACGTGGACGACGCCGGCCCTTGTCAATACGAACGGTAACTTTGACGCCGGCGCCGATCTCTACCCGGTCCTTGCAACCGATCGACGGGGCGTGTGGGTCGCTGCGTGGCATTCCAACGAAAACCTCGGGGGCATCGCGGAATCCGATCGAGATATATTTTCTGCCACCTCATTCGACAACGGCGCAACGTGGTCAGATCCTATACTGGTAAATACGAATGGAAACTTCGATTCCGGGCGGGACAATTATTGCACTATCGATACCGACGGAGAAGGAACCTGGATCGTCGCCTGGGATTCCAATGAAAACCTGGGATCGATTGCCGAGACGGATTTGGACATTCTCTATGCCATATCCACAGACAACGGCGCGACCTGGTCCGCACCTGCCCTGATCAATTCGAATGGGAATTCGGATATTGCGGGAGATGAAACCGTAAGTATTGCAGCCGACGATAATGAAAACTGGGTCGCTACATGGCGATCCAACGAAGACTTGAGCGAAATCAGAGGAGGCATTGATACCGATATTCATTTTTCCACGTCTGCGGACAACGGAGCAACATGGTCGGCTACTCAAATCCTCAACACAAACGGGTTTTTCGATATCGGCAACGATTTCGATCCTTTCGTCGCCACAGACGGAGCCCGAAAATGGGTGACGGTCTGGCGTTCTACCGAAAACATAGATACGTTTATCGACGATGACTTGGACCTTTTCGTGTCCCACTTTGCATTTCCCCAATACGTGCTCTCTGTTCCGTTCTATCTCGACAACGCATCCAACCTGACGAACGATGGCGTTCCCTCCGACGGTACGGCATCCTTCATCGGCGTCAAAAATACGACGGCTTCTCCGTTGACTATGCGAATCACGTACACCGACACCGCCGGAGGCGACCATACACCGGCGACGAACACCTACATGCTCCCCGCCGATTCGATGGTCAGCTGGAGGCCTTTCGCCGACGACCCCGCGGAAGGTGCTGGCTCAGGACAAGACGTACCTAATTCCGTTAACGGACCCGCGTGGGGCAGCGTACTAATCGAAGCCGACGGACCGATCACGGGTCGCCTCATTGTCCTCGATGGTATTCAGGATTCCATGGCCATGATGCTCCTTCCCGAAGGCGGAGGCAGCTCGACGCTTTCCGTTCCATTCTATCTGGACAACGCCTCGAACTACGTCGGTGGAGCGGTTCCCTCCGATGGCACCGCGTCATTCATTGGTATCAAAAACATGAGTGACGAGGCGATTACGCTCACGATTACCTATACGGACACCGAGGGAACCGACCGGACACCCGCCACGAATACCCACGCACTTCCCTCGAATTCTGTGGTGAGTTGGCGGCCCGCGGCGGATGACCCCATCGAAGGCCCGGGTACTGGACAAGCCGTACCCAACACCGATGGAGGCCCCGCCTGGGGTAGCGTCAAAATCAAAGCCAGCGGTCCGGTTACCGGCCGGCTCATTTCCATCGATGGCGTCAAAAATACGACGGCCCTCATGCTATTGCCGAACGAGTAGCAATCCTCTAGCGTTTCCATTGATCGTCCAACAGGTATTCTGATAGATTCGCTCGATTGACCATTCCATTTGACTCAGAAGGATTGCCCATGCCGTGTAGCCGCCGAAAACTTTCCGCAATAACCCTGGCGTTGTTGGCGATGATTCCGTCCGCCGTTTTTGCACAGACCTCGGCAACGAATGATCCCATCGGCGCCCAAATTACTCCGGCTATCGAAGGTGCCATGAAAGCTGGCAACATACCCTCCTTGTCAATCGCCCTAGTGAATAAAGAAAGCGTGCTCTGGAAAGGCGCGTTCGGCTACTCCAATGTCCTGAAGAAAGTACCCGCTGAAACCGATACCATCTATCTCATCGGTTCGACTTTCAAAGCGCAATCGACGATGGCGCTTCTCCAATTGGTCGACGAAGGAAAGATTAAGCTGGACGATCCCGTCGCCCAATTCATCGACCCCATTAAAATCGAAGGCGAAGACTCTAAGAATCCGATACGCGTCTGGCACCTGCTTACCCACTCGTCCGGTCTACCCGTTGATTTCGGACCTCACTCCGTGTGGGGTTTCAGCGCGCCCGACTCGATCGACGATTATTTGAAACGAAAACTGAAAGTGGACCGACTTCCTGAAACGAAATACGAATATTCCAACACGGCCTACCAACTTGTCGCGAAAATAGTCGAAACTGTCGGCGGGATGCCGTATCGGTCGTTCATCCAAACCCGTCTGTGGGAACGCCTCAAAATGAACGACACCGCGTTTGTACCCCGACCAAACCAATACGAACGCATCGCCATTCCCTACACCTACAACGAATCCAAATCAAAACACACCCCCACCGACCGAGTGAAAGCCGACGTCTGGGCAGCCGGCATCGTATACGGCACGATCGAAGACCAGGCCAAATGGCTCATCACGAATTTGAATCGCGGCGAATACGACGGCGAACGTATCATCAAGAAAAGTACCTTCAAAAAAATGACGTCCACTCAATTCCACGCCAAAGAAATGAATTTCCACGCGCTCTTCGGTGGTCCTGATGCCACCATCGGCCTCACCTGGTGGCTCAAAGAAGAGAACGGTGAAAAACATTTCGCCCACAGCGGAAGCGTCCCCGGCTACACCGCATGGATCACCGGAAATCTCGACCAAGGCGTCGGAGTCGCCATCCTCACCAACGGCAATCGCTCCCACCCCCACATCTCCAAACTCGCCGACCAGGCCCTCGCACTTCTGAAATAGACCGGCCATATAGGAAGCGCAAGCATCAGTCGATATTCTTTTCTCCAAAGAACTCTGGCGAATTACTCCTCCCCGATGCGCCAGAGGATGAATAGAGAATTCCTAATGTAAAAAAGTCCCGGCCTCCCACGGGAAAACGGGAGACCGGGATGAGTACTGATATCAGGGAATCAATCGGTACTGTGTTCTTCTTCTTCGACTACCCAAATCTTATGGGCCGTCACACCGCCCTTTTCATTCTCAACACCAAGGACGACAACGGCCATCCCGACTTCCAAATCTACCGGGTCTAACGGGATTTCAGTTCCGTAGAGACAGATTTCAGTGTCGTCCGTCAGCTCGACGACAACAGACGCCTCGCGCGTTACGGTGGTGACCGTAATGCTGCTAAAGTTTCCTTCGATGGAGGATATCACGCCGTCGAAATCAAACTCTTCTTCCTCCTCTTCTTCTTCGAGGAATATTTTGATCTTATCTGCGGTCACACTGTCATCTTCATTTTCAACGCCGTACACTTTCACTTCCGTGCCCACTTGTAAATCTTCGAGGGTCGGTTCATTATCTGATTCATAGAAACAAAGTTCCGTCTCCGAGGTGAGATGTACAAGCACGGGTTCTTTTCGAACGTCGCGGTCTACCACGATGCTCACATAGTCCCCTTCGATTTCCGTAATCACGCCTTCGAAGTGCGTTTCTTCCGGCTCGTCGTCTTCCACGAATACTTTAACGCGCGTGGCCGTTACCGCACCGTCCCCGGTTGCGATACCGAACACTTTTACTTCCTGGTCCAACGCCAGATCTTCCGGAGAAAGAGGCGTTTCCGATGGGTACTCATAGATGTCCGTATCAGGCGTCAACACCACTTCAATCGACGAATACCTGGTTTCGATATCCACCGTGATACTTGATAAATCATCCGCAATGGAGGAAATAACGCCTTCAAAATGGGTCTTGACCGGTTCATCCATTTCATCTTCGGTCGAAAGGGTCAACCGGGGAGTCAGAACATAATTACCATTACCCAATTGAATCAAATGGATTCCACCGAAATGAACGGTGACGAGAACTTCTTCCAATTCTTCCAGACTGAATTCATGTTTGACGAATAAATGGCCATTCGCCGTTAAGTGAACATCCGTAATGACCGTTTCCAGATCCGATTTCAGTACCAACCGCGGATTTTCAATCGCCAGGCGAATGCCTCGGTATTCACCGGCAGGCAAGACCACTTCGGAAATCAATTCAGTAAGGTCGTTCAACGTCAGTTCTAAAATGTCGATATCAAGTGAGCCACTAAACACCACTATGTGTGTCGTGTTGTCGTCGTCTTCATCTTCCTCTTCGTCGTCATCGTCATCGGTACGGACCGCGCGTTCTTCGCCGCCTTCGCCGCCTTCGCCATCACCTTCGCCATCACCTTCGCCATCACCTTCACCTTCGCCATCACCTTCGCCTTCGCCTTCTTCACCATCATCGTCGCCATGCTCTTCGCATTCTTCGACGATCACGGTTCCCGTCATGCCGTTCTCAATATCGGCGTCGGTGTTACTGAAATAGGGATAGACGCCCACCTCTTCAAACACAACTTCGACCACTTCGCCTTCGTTGTCGCCCGCGATATCAAAAAGAGAGCCGGCATCTTCGTCACCGGGAGAACCACTCGTAATCGTGTGGGGCCCATCTTGTTTCCACTTCCATCGAACGTGATGTCCCGCCGTCACTGTAATGCTCGTGGGATCGAATTCTGTGTCGTATACCTTGACGAGCGGATTACGGCATTCGTCGTGGTCTTCCAGATCAGGTCTTTCTTTGTGGAGGAAAACGATCTCAGTGATCGTCAGGTGCAAACTTTCAATGTCGGCAGGATCGACTTCATTGGAATCCCTACTCCCTGACACCAACATTGACCGGGAACTGGAACTCAGTCCGCTGTCAAACAAGACGGTCGCTGTCGATTGACCGGCGCCCGCTCCGACGGCACCACCGCCGCCGCCTCCCCCGCCACAACCTGCGAGTAGGATAGACAGACATCCCAATAAAAATGTGCCTGCGATTAACGGTTTCAATAATGCCATTCAAGGCCCCCTTTCTGTTCTCCTTCCAAGCCACCCAAATTACTGCGAGAACAAGATGGAGGAAACCCCCGTCCAAACCATCAACTAAATTATCCCGACTATCTTCATTTTTGTCAAAGATAGTTGACATACTATTCGAACAAATTTGTACACGATACATGACAAAAATTGGAGTGATTTAACGAAAATATGAGAATTAGATCAAGATTTCGTCAATTAAACAATGCGATAAAATGTAAAAAATAATTTCCATTTTTGTTCACTAGAACCACCTTGAGCGATCGATAATTCATGGTCATACACAGATTGCGCAGAATCCGCATACTTCCAGATTATTCTCATTTAAACGTGTTATTTAAATTCAATTATCCAAAAAAACGGCATGTCGTAAGAAGCCTTATTGAATCCGGAACGCGTCGAAAAGGCACTGGTCCGTGGATTCGACAGACTAGGTGTTATATGCTTGAGAGATGTTAATACGGTTCATTTCTTCTATCATTATCGTCGTCGGGCTCCTACAAGACTTGGCTCATTCCGCCGAGAAAGCTGTCGAAATCCACGTGCCGATACCCAATGGGTTTTTACTGCTCACTAACGAAATGAAGGCCCTCCATCCAACTTTTTCAAAACTACAAAGTCCCTCAGACAATACCGTCCGCTTTTACATTAGCCAGGAAGATTACGAGGACGCGCAAGCTCGTAGAACTCCCTCTTTGGCGCGTGTCTTTATCGCCTTTAGAGTCAGCCGGAACGCAGAAGACGTAACTACATTGGACGTGTTTGAACGGGTCACGAAGGGCGTCGAAAAAAGCAATAAGATAACGGCCGAAAACGTCGAAAGAAATGCACGAAAGGCTCATGATAAAGCCCTCCTGGGAATCGTAGATGATCAGTCTCCGACCGTCCCGAAAGAAGAATACTATCCCTTTCCACCGCACCTCAGGACAAAAACAGTCTTCGCCCTCTCGGCGTTTGAAGCTGCAGATTTCGCGGTGGACGAAACCTATCAGCCTCGGCCAGGCTCGAGCACCTATACGATTTTTTTCATTCGAGGATTGATAGTGACACTCAAATGTATCGCGCCAAAAGACGAGCTTGAATGGACGCGAACGGCTTCCGAAGCGTGGGTCGACGAAATAATTTCCATCAATCCTAAAGAATAACGAAACAATCACCGACGCACACAAGTATCGAAACGTAATCAATCAACGGTCTGTTCGAAAGGGCGTAAATATATGCGCTCTTTCTTAATTCAAATGGTTGGCTAGACTATCGATGATTTCCGCCCATCCAGTGGAGACGGCTTCGATATCCTCTTGTGGAACGGATTGGACAAGAACAAGAAGCGTTTTATCTGGACCCAATTCCGTGAGGTCGATGCGGACCAACCCTTCGGCAGGAATATAGTCATCGTTCCAGGTGTATTCCAATACATAAGGTGGTTGAAATACTTTGATGGTCCCTTCGAGAGGCAGTCCGTCGCAATCGGACGTGTCCATGCCGAGATGGTACATCCCTCCTTCGCGGGGTTCGATCGTACCGGGCGCCCACCATTGGGCGACTTCGTCGGAGTTAGTGACGGCATCCCAAACTCGTTGAATCGGTGCATTTAGTGTCCGTTTAACTTCCACACGGCGGAACTGCCCACTGCCTGCAACATCAATTGTCTGTTCTTCGCTCATCGCGTTCACCCTTTCCCTTTCGAGTGTTTCTTTGAATCTTTTTCCAGATACTGTTCCAACGCATCAATGCGATTTTCCCAAAATTCCCGTCGGTCCACGATCCATTGTTCTGCCTCGGTCAACGTCTTCGTATTTACTTCGCACGTCCGCACACGACCGGTTTTCTTCGTTCGAATCAGTCCGCAGTCTTCCAGCATTTTAAGATGCTGTACAAACGACGGAAGCGCCATATCGAATGGAGCCGCCAACTCCGAAACCGATGCCGGACCACTGCACAACCGGTCCACTACCGACCGCCTCGTCGGGTCCGCCAGAGCCTGAAAAATCGTGTCTAATGTTTTTGCATACTTAGCCATAAACCTAAGTATATACGACATTATTAGTTAGGTCAACACCTTAGTTTGAGAAAAAAGCCCAGTAATTACTGGGAAAACAGCCCATTTTGTGAATTTAACGGGATTTATTTAACGGCCGATATTGATTTCGTAAGCGATTTCCGTGGTCCGACCGTCCTCAATACTGATTTTCAGGGACGGAAACTTTCCGCTCGGATCGTAGAGTTCCAAGTTGGCCTCGCCCGGCGGAACTCCAACGATTTCGAATCGGCCGCTATCATCAACGGTTATTTTATCCACGGATTCCGGGTACACGACAGTATGTTTGCCGCGCATCTTCATGGGTTCATACTCCAGAGAAAAATGTTTACCGTTTCCGCCCCAGTCCTCGCCATCACGCGTGAGAACGCCCGTGATTTTCGTATCGTACGTAAAAAACTCGAAATCTTGTCTGACGCGCTGACCTCGCCCCACTTCGACAAACCGGGATGAACTCCAGCGAAGTCGGTGACCGCTGAGTTGAGGAATAGAGTATTGGGCCGAAACGAGGTACGTGCGCTCGACCAACCCGGTGAACAGGAATTGGCCTTGAAAGTCAGTCCTCACACCGTTGCTGGGTCCGTAACCGGGGAGCATCGAAATCGTAATGTGTTCTTCTTCCCCGGAGGGATCGCCATCGAACAATACCCTCCCCTCAATCGTTCCGGGCACGGTGAGCTGGATAACGAATTCTTCCTCATCATTACTGGGTATCGCCGCAAATCCCTCTGCGTAATCTTCATGGTAAGCGTACAACGTTTTTGTTTTAGATGGGAGATCGGAAGCAAAGAATTGGCCCGTATCGTCCGTCTTCGCAACGTTTGCATGACCAATGTGATTCTTGTACACCCGCGCCTGATACCCCATGATGACGGCTCCTGATACGGGATGCCCGTCGGGCGAAATCACAGTCCCGCGAATGGGCGTATTTTTCCGTTTCATTCGGAATACAATTCCTTCCGTCGTCTTTCCGGAATGGACACGAAACGAATCGGAATTCTCCTGCTCATACCCCGGGGCTTCCACGGCCAACCGCACATGGCGTCCGGGAGGCACACGGTCTTTTACGAAAACCCCCATTTCACCTCGTACGGTTTTTGAAAGGTCGTCGAGAGAGGGTGATGAAGCCTTCGTAAAGTTTCCTTTGACCCGAATGCTGGTAGGTTTATTTTTTGTATCTGATACAGACGCGTGTCGGACCACCAGCGCCGTACTTTCATCAATTCGAGACGAATTAATTCCCAGCGAAACAAAATACACCGTGAAA
>Ga0315336_1001446_pt1 | contig 46230 bp, 47 predicted proteins | sample ASW5metaG_FD_204512 | JGI IMG/M metagenome (GOLD analysis project Ga0315336, IMG submission 204512) | Ammonia-oxidizing marine archaeal communities from Monterey Bay, California, United States - ASW #5 | ecosystem: Environmental > Aquatic > Marine > Intertidal zone | place: USA: California... | reverse complement strand
AATTTCTGTGCAACCTGCTCGATGGCTGACAAGGATGCTGTCATGGATTGATTGATCGCGTCGAAGGATTTTGTTGTCGACGCTGTCAGGGTATTGGCAACTGAATTCATATTTTCAATGGTCGCGGACAGAGAACCGATCTGGGAATGAATATCCGGAATGGGTACGGATAGCAATTGGCCTGTCGGGTTAGAGGCGCGTAAAGAAGCCTGTAGTTTTTCTACAGTCTCCTGAAGCGTGGTTCTTTGCTGGTCCACAATATCCTGTAGCCCCTGGGCTGCTGTCTGCACGGCCCCGGTCATTTTTTGCATATTCTGATTTTGCTGTGCCGACAAGGCGCTGAGATCTGGAATAATCAGTCCGCCTGCCACTGTCGGAACGCCCGCGCCACTTGATTGCGTCGTATCATTCATTATCAACACCCGTCTTTTAATAAAGGTGTATATGATATTTTTTATTCTATTTTAAAGTGTTTTAAAGAAAAAGAGTTTTCAACCGAGTTCTCTGGATCTCTTGGTCGCGGCTTCCACTGTCTGTTCAATCAGAGGGCCGAGACCGTCCTCGGCCATTAAAACGGCCAATCCCGCGGCCGTTGTCCCGTTGGGGCTGGTGACATTCTCCCGCAAGGTCGATGCTGGTTCATCGGATGAGATGGCTAGTTTTCCAGCACCCGCAACCGTTACCTCAGCAAGTGTTTCCGCAAGCTCCTTTGGAAGTCCGGCGCGAACGCCCGCCGCGGCCATAGCTTCTATCATGTAAAATACATAGGCTGGTCCCGAGCCAGACAACCCGGTGACAGCGTCCATTAAGTGTTCATCATCAATCCAGGCAACGGTACCGATCGCCGTCATCAGGCTGTCGCATATTTTAAGCTGCTCCGGGCTGGCATGCCCGTTCTGACAACAGACAATCATGCCGTGCCGAACCGCCGCGGGCGTATTCGGCATTGCCCGAATAATCGAGGCAGTCGTCCCGAAAGCTGATTCAAATTGCGCTATGCCTGTCCCCGCCGCGATGGAGATAATCAACGCGCCGCCCTCGGCAAACATTCGAAATGTTGGCAGGACATCCGCCATCATCTGCGGCTTTACAGCAAGGACGATAACATCGGGCCTGAACGAACTCTCAATATCCGCAGGAGATGTGTGGCCACGACATCCAAGCCTTTCCGCCACAGCAAGGTTTTCTGCATTCGGATCAACTACGATGATATTCGAGGGCTCGACGCAGGTATCGATCCAACCGCCCAGCATCGCTTGCCCCATTTTCCCGGAGCCGACCAAAAGTATAGAACTAGACATTATTTTTAAGCTTCACCCACAGTTTCGAACATGGCGGCGTCAATTGCTTCTTCCGGTGTTTTGCCGCCCCAGATACAAAACTGAATGGCCGGGTAGAATTTTTCCAGCTCTTTCATTCCTATTTCGACCAGCGTCTGGAATTGCTCACTCCGCACCTCAGAGGCCCCACCGAGCAAGAGTGAATGCCGGAACAAAACCATTCCCTCTTCTCTCCAGCTGTCGAAATGACCGACAGGCAGGCGTTCGTTGACGCGAGCAAGAAGTTCGTAGATTGTCTGATATTGGCGATCCGGAATTTTGATGTCATAGGCGCAAGAGAAATGAACGGCTTTTAAATCAGAGCGCCACGAAAACCAAAGATGATACTGACACCAGCTACCGTCGACACCCACCGTAATTTCGTTGCGGCCCTGACGATCATATGACCAGTCATTTTCTACAATGATATTTTCAATCAGATCGAGGGGATTGGTGTCTTCAAGCTCTTCGTGGGACAGGTACAATGACGTCATGGAGCCATTCCTTTCAGAACTTTCCTCGCCGGCTTTCTTTTTCGGCCCAGGCGTGAATCGCCGCCAGAAAGGAAATCAACTACAGGCCATATATGGTGGCTTCATAAAAAAGCTCCCATACATATAGCGTAATCTGCCTTTGATGCCTTAGCAACAAAGAAAGCAGATTATCTCGTATTTTCTTGTGGATAAAATTGAGCGAACCGCAAATTGGCCCTCACTAAAAAGACGGTCTACTCTTTTGCCGTCTTAGTCCTGGCTGTTCGTGTGGTTTTCTTTGCTGCGGGTTTTTTCTGCATTGCAGCAAATTGTTTTTCCAACTGGTCGATGCGATCACTCAAGGCTTCATTTTCCTCGCGCAGTAAAACAGACATGGCCTTCACTGCATCGAACTCTTCACGGGGAACCAAATCCATATCCGAGATAAACCGCTCAAGCCGCTGATGGAAAAGGTTCTCCCACTCTGATTTGACCCCTTGCGCTGTTCCAAGCGCACCGGTAGCCAAACGGGCCAGATCATCAAAAAGTCGCGAATTTGTCTGCATCACTCATGCTCCTCAGGTTAGCGCGCATAATGGCAAGGGTATTTTACAAAAGCAAACCCTTTGAACTCCGACTTTGCTTGCGGTTTATGTATTTAGCTTTATATAGTGTCCGCCATGACTTTATCGATACAATTTTTAGCCATTGCCTTTCCTGAAATAGATCCCATAATTTTCGAATTGGGGCCTTTTGCAATCAGATGGTATGCCCTTGCCTATATTGCCGGACTGGTTATCGGTTGGCGTTTGATGATGAGATTTGCAAACGCCCCCGGCTCCAGTGTTACGGACAAAAATGTAGACGACTTTCTGGTTTGGGCAACGTTAGGTGTTATTTTAGGCGGCCGGCTAGGCTACGTCCTGTTTTATAAGCCAGAATACTACCTGTCCAACCCAGCTGAAATATTTATGGTTTGGCAAGGAGGCATGTCTTTTCATGGCGGTTTCCTTGGCGTTATTGTCGCCACCATTCTATTCACCCGGGCAAAGAAAATACCGTTGCTGGATTTCGCCGACTTATTGGCGACGGTCGCACCGGTGGGGTTGTTTTTCGGGCGTATCGCCAATTTCATCAATGCAGAGCTCTATGGCCGAACCACAGATGTTCCGTGGGGTGTTTTATTCCCCGGCGGAGGAGATCTGCCGCGCCACCCAAGCCAGCTCTATGAAGCTCTGCTTGAAGGTCTTCTGCTTTTTGTCATCATGCTTGTCCTCCGCAAAACGGATCTGATCAAAAAGCCCGGTTTCCTGACAGGTGTCTTTTTCCTCGGCTATGCGCTGGCCAGAGGCTTCGTTGAGTTTTTCCGCCAGCCAGATGCCCACCTTGGCTTCCTGGCCGGTGGTTTCACCATGGGCCAATTTCTATCTGTCCCGATGATCCTTATCGGATTGTACTTTCTACTCCGGAAATCGCCCCTTACAAAATGACGCCGCTGACCAAAATTCTCAGAGAAAAGATTGAGAAGCACGGCCCTCTCTCGGTTCATGATTATATGGAGATGGCCCTCTCCCATCCGGAATATGGCTATTACACCCGACAAAATCCCTTTGGGAAATCAGGGGATTTTGTGACAGCACCGGAAGTCAGCCAGATGTTTGGCGAGCTCATCGGCCTCTGGAGCCTTGATATCTGGTCAAAGCTCGGAGCACCCGCCAAATTCAATTTGGTGGAACTCGGTCCGGGAAATGGAACGTTGATGGTCGACGCCCTGAGAAGCGGGGCGTTGATTCCTGACTTCATCAAAGCGGCACATGTCCATCTCATTGAGACCAGCGAACAGCTTAAGGCGCGACAGAAAGCCGCCATATCTCACCCCTCCGTATTCTGGCATTCTGATCTCCTGGATTTGGACACGGACCCCACTATTGTTATTGCCAATGAATTTTTTGATGCCTTGCCAATTCATCAATATGAATCCATAGCCGGTCAATGGTTTGAGAGATGTATCGACTGGGAAGAAGGTCATTTTACTTTTTCATTAAGCGATAAGCCAGCCAAGGAGCTTCAGCCGCCGCCGGACACCGAAGGGTCGCATATTCTCGAAATCTGCCCTCTCGGCATCAATAGCTTCAATAAGGCCTGCCGGCTTCTGCAGAAATCGGGAGGCGCTGTATTGATAATCGACTATGGCTCTTCTGAAGCTGTTTATGGCGACAGTTTTCAAGCTGTTCGGGACCATGCCTCTCAAAATCCGCTTGAAGATCCGGGACTGTCAGACCTCACTGCTCACGTCAAGTTTCCCCAATTGATCGAAGAGGCACAAAGATATCCCGTAGACATTCATGGGCCGACGTCGCAAGGTCGGTTCCTTGAACGCCTTGGAATTGAAACCAGAGCCGCTCTGTTGAGCCGATCTGCGACAAAAGAACAGCAAAATTCCATCGCATCTGATTTGCGTCGCTTGACTAGTACGTCGGAAATGGGAACTCTATTCAAGGTACTCGCGATTTCCTGTAATTTGACGGCGCCGCCGGAAGGATTTGGTCCTTAACATGCTTGTAAGCTCAGTATTCGAAAGTGCGGAAATTTCTCACGGCTTCTTTACCCGCCAGGGCGGCGTTTCTCATGGTGTTTATGGCAGCCTGAATTGCGGTCCGGGCTCAAAAGACCGGTCTGAAGACGTTTCTGAAAACCGTGCACGCGCAATGCAAGCTCTTGGCATTAAGCCGAATAAACTCCGAACAATTTATCAGATTCACAGCGCTGATGTCATTGTCATTCACGATGAGAGGGAAATGCCAGAAAAACCAAAAGCGGATGCAATGGTGACGAATGTGCCGGGTGTCGCGTTAGGTATTCTCACGGCGGATTGCGTCCCGATCCTATTCGCGGATGCCACCCATCACGTGATTGGTGCAGCTCATTCTGGCTGGAAAGGCGCGCTGGCGGATATTGGCAGGAATACCATTGACGCAATGATCCAATTGGGGGCCGTCAAATCGGATATAAAGGCCGCAATCGGCCCGGCAATCACCCAGTCCTCTTATGAAGTCGGACCTGAATTCCCAGCCCCGTTTATAGAAGTTGGACCGCAGGCAACCCGATATTTTACGCCTTCCGTTAAGTCGGGACATCATATGTTCAATTTGAAAGAATTTGTCCGCGACAGATTGGTTGATACCGGAATTGGGAGCGTCGACATGCTTGAAAATGATACATGTTCAGAAGAAGATCTTTTCTTCAGCTACCGGCGTATGACAAAAAAGGGAGAAGCCGATTATGGTCGGCAACTTTCTGCAATCGCCCTCAAAGGCGGCTAACCGGAAATAACGACAATTTTTCGTAAACTTGTACTGAAGGTCAAAAATGCCGTATATGGTAGTCTTTATAATAATTTGTCTGCTGGGGATTTTAGCAACCTGTGCGATTTAGGAATTTCATAAAAAGATATTCTATACTTGGCGTCCTTCTCCTAGTTGCTTGCCAACCGCTCGAGAGGCCGTTTCAGCCTGAGGTAAAGACGGGCTTGCCAACTGTTCCAGGGCCTAGAGCCTACCTTTATGTTGCTTCTGTTCAAAATGGACCTGCCGATCTTGATACTGCGGTAGCTAAACAACTGCAGGAGTTGGGGATCGCCGCTTTTGCCGGAGAAGAGGTACCAGACAGGTATTATCTTCGCGGAGATATGATTGACGAAGGCGGGCTGCAATTCGTCCAATGGACAATATTTGATCCTCAAAATCAAAATACGGGTCTTTACACATTGGAAAAACTCCCGGATCTGGCGCAACCAAGCTCCGCCAAACCGCAGAATCTCGAGGAATTTGTCCTTCATTCGGCCAGTAATATTGATCGGTTACTGGGCGGAGACGGTGTCAATTTTGCCGCTTTGAAAAAACCGGTTCTTTACGTACCAATTGTCCGGGGCGCTCCCGGTGATGGCGCTGAAAGCCTGTCTTTCGCCATTCAGGAAGAATTGGTCCGTATGGGGTTCGACGTGCTGCCAACGGAGAGTGGGGCCAATTATATTGTCAGAGGAAAAGCAAAATTATCCCCTGCAAAAGTTGGAACACAAATCATCCTTCTCACCTGGAGTTTGGAACGTCGCAACGGAGAACAGGTTGGTCAAATCCAGCAGCGCAACAGAATCAAGGCCGGCTCGCTTAACGGCGCATGGGGCTCAACAGCGCCTTTGGCCGCGAAAGGCGGTGCGCAAGGGGTTCTAAAATTGCTTCGAAGCAGTGAACCTGAGTATTTTCAGTCAAAATCCTGATATTATTTTCCGAAATAGCCGAAAAAACTCTTTATACCGTTTACAGGGACAAAGGCCCTTGGTAAGTTCCGCCCGCTGTTGCTCACCTGTCGTTTCGGTACCGTGCACAGTTTGTAATATTTGACTGAACAAAGCCTAAAATGGACAGAGGACCGTTCACATGAAAGTGCTTACGGGAAATGGCAATCGGCCGTTGGCTGAAGCTGTTACGAGCTACTTAAAATTACCTTTGACAAACGCAGACGTTCGACGTTTCTCGGATATGGAAGTATTCGTAGAGATCCACGAAAATGTACGAGGTGAGGATGTTTTCGTCCTTCAACCCACATCATTTCCGGCAAATGACCATTTGATGGAATTATTGGTTTGCATTGATGCCCTCAAGCGAGCCTCTGCGGCTCGAATCACAGCCGTTCTTCCTTATTTCGGATATGCTAGGCAAGACCGCAAACCAGGCCCTCGCACGCCTATTTCGGCGAAGCTGGTCGCTAATTTGATTACGACAGCTGGGGCAGATCGCGTTCTGACAATGGATCTTCATGCAGGGCAGATACAGGGGTTTTTTGATATTCCTACCGATAATTTGTTCTCAGCTCCCATCATCGTACCAGATATAGAAGAAACGTATGGCCGTGGCAGTGACATCACCATCGTTTCTCCCGATGTGGGTGGTGTCGTCAGGGCCCGGGCTTATGCTAAAAGGCTTGACGCAGACCTCGCAATCGTGGATAAGCGCCGTGAAAAAGCAGGCGTCTCTGAAGTCATGAATATTATTGGTGACGTAAAAGGCCAGCGATGCATTCTTGTCGATGATATCGTCGATAGTGCCGGTACTTTGTGCAACGCTGCAGAAGCGTTAATGAAACAAGGTGCCAAGAGCGTGACGGGCTATGTGACACACGGTGTATTATCCGGGGGCGCAATTTCCCGAATTAATGACTCTGCGTTGGAAGAGATGGTCACGACGGATAGCATTATGGCGACGGAAGCCTTTAAGCATTCCGACAAAATGCGGCAGATTTCCATTGCTCCGCTGATTGGCGAGGCAATGTACAGAATTTCTAAGGAGACTTCGGTTTCCAGTCTGTTCGACTAACCGAATAGACATATCACGGCGCGGGCACCCCTGGAGGCAAGCGTCATTTTTGGCACCGGGTTTTCCCGGTGTTGCTCGTTACTTAGGAGAGATATAATGAGCGAGAATGCAGTATTAATTGCAGAAACGCGTGACCGGGCTGGAAAGGGGACCTCCCGTGCATTGCGTCGTGAAGGTCGTACACCGGCCGTCATCTATGGCGACAAAAAAGACCCTATTTCGATTTCGTTGGAAACCCGTGAGCTGGTTAAAGCCATTTACCGGGATGCCTTCCTATCAACTGTTTACACTGTAACAGTCGGATCAACGAAACATAACGTTTTGCCACGTGACATGCAGCTTCATCCGGTTAAAGAATCGCCGATGCATGTTGATTTCCTTCGCGTTTCCGCGAAATCACAGATCGCTGTCATGGTGCTCGTGAGCTTCCTGAACGAGGAAGAATGTGAAGGCTTGAAACGCGGTGGTGTTTTGAACGTTGTCCGCCATGAAATCGAAATGATGGTGCCAGCCGGAAATATCCCTGAATCAATCGAGATTGATCTGGAAAAATATGACATTGGCGACAGTGTCCATATTTCCGAAGTAACGCTGCCAGACGGTTGTGAGCCAACAATTTCTGACCGTGACTTCACGATTGCTACTATTGCCTCACCAACTGTTGAAGAAGAGCCTGAAGTAGAAGAAGTAGAAGGCGAAGAAGGCGAAGAAGGTGCTGAAGGCGAAGAAGGTGCCGAAGGCGAAGCCGCTGAAGGCACTGCTGAAGCCACTAGCGACGAGTAGCAGGTACCACAGATGATATTGCTGGTTGGACTCGGAAATCCCGGCAAGGGATACACCGACAATCGGCATAATTTTGGATTTATGGCGGTGGATGAAATCATTCGCCGCCATTCCTTTATGCCGGAACGCATCAAATTTCAGGGACTGGTTGCAGATGGAAAAATCGGCGACACGAAAGTCCTTGCGCTTAAACCCACCACCTATATGAATGAATCCGGGCGGTCAGTTGGTGAAGCGATGAGATTCTATAAAATCCCGCCTGAAAATGTCATTGTCCTGCATGACGAGCTCGACCTTCCCATGGGGAAAGTACGTGTGAAAGCGGGCGGCGGGCATGGTGGCAACAATGGCATTCGCTCTCTTATTGCACATATCGGTCAGGATTTTAAAAGAGTACGGCTTGGCGTTGGTCATCCCGGGGAAAAGCATCTGGTTTCCGGGCACGTCTTGAAAGACTTCTCAAAAGCAGAAAAACAGTTTGCCGAAAAAATCGTCGGTAGCGTTGCTCGGCACGCTGACTTTCTTGTGTCTGGGAACGATTCCAGTTTTATGAACAAAATTGCGCTTGAAACAGCGCCGGATAAGAAAAAGAACATCGAAGGAAGCTAGATATGGGTTTTAAATGCGGAATTGTCGGGCTGCCGAATGTTGGTAAGTCCACTCTGTTCAATGCCCTCACGGAAACAGCGCAGGCAGCGGCCGAGAATTATCCATTCTGTACGATCGAACCAAATCTTGGGCAAGTTCCTGTCCCCGATCCTCGGATGTCAAAACTGGCGGAACTTGCCTCATCAAAAGAACTGATCCCGACACAACTGACATTTGTCGACATTGCAGGACTTGTCCGCGGCGCGGCAAGTGGCGAAGGGTTGGGCAACAAATTCTTGGCACATATTCGCGAGGTCGACGCGATTATTCAGGTCATAAGATGCTTTGAGGATGACGATATTACGCATGTGGACGGCAAAATTGATCCTCTGTCCGATGCCGAAACAATCGAAACCGAGCTGATGCTTGCTGATTTGGAAAGCCTTGAGAAAAGAACCGAAGCTTTGGTCAAGAAAATCCGGGGCGGCGACAAGGAAGCAAAAAAACAATCTGAACTGATTGATCGAGCTCTTGATGTGTTAAGAGACGGCAAGCCCGCGCGCATGGTAAAATTGTCTGAAGACGAAGTAAAAACGTTTCGGAATTTGCAACTTCTAACCGCCAAGCCCGTTTTATATGTTTGTAATGTCGATGAAGAAAGCGCTGCAACCGGTAACGGTTTTTCGAAATTGGTTGAAGAGAAAGCCGCCGCGGAAAATGCTGGTGTCGTCGTTATTTCTGCGGCGATTGAATCTGAAGTCGCCCAATTGGACAGAGAAGAACGAGAAGAGTTTCTTTCAGAACTTGGGCTTACAGAAACCGGGCTGGGCCGGATAATCAGAGCCGGTTACGATTTGCTTGAACTAATTACCTATTTTACTGTTGGTCCCAAGGAATGCCGCGCTTGGACAGTCACCAAAGGCACAAAGGCACCACAAGCTGCCGGCGTCATTCATACCGATTTTGAAAAAGGATTTATCCGGGCGGAAACCATCCCTTACCCAGCCTATATTGAAAACGATGGCGAAAATGGCGCAAAGGAAGCCGGTCAGATGCGACTGGAAGGCAAAGAATATGTTGTGCTAGACGGCGATGTCTTGCATTTTAGATTTGCAAATTAGATTTAGCGCAGAATTCAGATGTCCTGAAAAAGCGATGCAACGCAACGGACCACAATAAGGTCAAAGGATTGTAAGAGGTATGTTGTACTGGGAAGATTTTACCGTTGGCCGAAAAATGGAATTTGGTGCCATGGAGGTCACCGAAGAAGACATCATTGAGTACGCGACAGAGTTTGATCCGCAATCCTTTCATATCGACAAGGAAGCCGCCTCAGAACACTTTTTCGGTGGTATCATCGCAAGTGGCTGGCATACAGCCGCCATGTGTATGCGCATGATGGTTGACGGATACCTCAACAATTCCGCCACAATGGGATCCCCAGGCGTTGAACAGCTCAGATGGAAAAAGCCTGTCAGACCTGGCGAAACCCTCCATGTCACCGCTGAAATTACAGATAGAAGCTTACCAAGGAGTAAGCTAGAACTCGGGTTCGTCAAATTTTCACATATCGTCTGCAACCAGGATGGTGAAGTTAAGATGACCATGATTTCAAGCGGCATGTTTCTCAGAAAACCGTCAAAAATCTCCGTTCAGGAGACTAGCCAATGAGTACTGTATATTTTGAGGACATCGCTGTTGGAGACAAAACAGTCTTCGGCGAAAAGAAAGTAACATTGGAAGAAATACTGAAATTTGCCCAAAAATTTGATCCTCAGCCCTTTCATGTAGACGAAAAAGCGGCAGGTGAAAGTATTTACGGAGGATTGATTGCTTCCGGCTGGCATACGGGGGGTATGCTTATGAGAATGATGGTTGATAACATGGTCAACCAACGGACCGGCCTTGGCTCTCCCGGTTTTGATGATTTGAGATGGATTTTACCGGTACGGCCAGGCGATATCCTCCGATTTGAATCTACTGTCATTGAAACGCGCAAGTCGTCCTCGCGCCCTGACATGGGAATTATTCGGGCTCAAGTTTTCCTGCTTAATCAAAATGATGAAAAAGTTCTGTCCGTCAAAACCATCGGTATGATGAAAACAAGGACTGGGTAAATTCCCGCCCTGCTGACACCCGCAACACCAGAAATAGCTTAAATAATCGCGCATTATCACTATATAGTGGTATAAGCATGTAAATTATCCAACAACTAGGGGGTAGCTAAATGGATCTTTTCATTTCTGGCTTCGCAGCATTTGTTATTGTTCTTGTTCTACTGGCGATCGTTATCGTTTTCATGGGCGTCACAATCGTCCCGCAAGGCTATCAGTACACTGTTGAACGTTTTGGCCGTTATACCAGAAGCCTACAACCCGGATTAGGATTGATTATCCCGTTTATTGATCGCATTGGCAACAAGGTCAATATGATGGAACAGGTTTTGGATATTCCCACGCAAGAAGTCATTTCTCGCGACAATGCCATGGTCCAAGTAGACGGTATCCTGTTTTTTCAGGTTCTAGATGCTGCGAAATCCACGTATGAAGTGAGAGATCTTGAACGAGCCATTCAAAATCTCGCTCAGACTAACCTCAGGACGGTTTTGGGCTCAATGGATTTGGATGCTGCATTGAGCCAACGGGACTCCATAAACGTCAAGCTCTTAAATGTCATAGATCAAGCTTCCACACCCTGGGGTCTGAAAGTCACACGGGTGGAAATTAAGGATATCACGCCACCTCTTGACCTTGTGGAAGCCATGGGCCGTCAGATGAAGGCAGAACGACTAAAACGAGCCGTCATCCTGGAAGCCGAAGGTGTAAGGCAATCAGAAATTCTCAAGGCAGAAGGTGAGAAAAAATCTGCAATTCTGGAAGCAGAAGGTCGACGTGAAGCAGCTTTCCGGGACGCTGAAGCCCGGGAAAGATCTGCTGAAGCAGAGGCCAAAGCAACCCACGATGTGTCAGAAGCCATTGCTGCTGGTGATATCCAGTCGATCAATTACTTTGTTGCTCAAAAATACACGGAAGCGATGAAGGAAATAGGTATGGCCCGTAACTCGAAAGTAGTTCTGATGCCCATGGAAGCCAGTGCTCTTATCGGTTCCCTTGGTGGTATTGGTGCCATCGCACAAGAGGTTTTTGGTGCATCAGGCGGTAAGTCAACGCCCGGAAACAGATCAACTACGGGCTCTGTCCCGAATAGCGAGTAACGCGAATGGCTGAAGAATTTCTGACATGGGTGACAGGATTGGAATATTGGGGCTGGTGGATTCTCGCTGTTATTCTTATAATTCTGGAAGTATTCGCACCAAGCACGCTATTTCTTTGGTTGGGTATTTCCGCAGGTGTTGTCGGTGTTGTCGCGTGGATATTTCCAGATCTACTATGGGAATATGAATGGACAATATTTGCCTTCGTATCGGTCGTCAGCATTATTGCCTCCCGTCTTTTCTTTAAAAAAAATCCGGGGGTGATTGATAATCAAACGTTAAATCGGCGGGGTGTTCAGTATATCGGTCGTCAATTTGTACTTACTGAAGCAATACGTAATGGCCGCGGTAAAATACACGTAGACGATACGCAATGGTCTGTCGAAGGGCCGGATATGGAAGCTGGTCAAGACGTAGTTGTGACGGGGAGCGATGGCACATTGCTCATTGTCGAGCCAAAACAATAAAGGAGTGTACAATGGGTGAGAAAATAACTCTTGAAGCAGCGGATGCCCATAAATTTGCAGCTTATAAAGCGTCTCCGACCGGCTCACCCAAAGGCGGCATCGTTATCATCCAGGAAATTTTCGGCGTGAATTCACATATTCAGGACGTTTGTGACCGTTATGCCGATTTAGGATTTGTGGCAATTGCGCCTGCGCTTTTTGACCGCCTTGGGCCGAATATCACGCTGGGTTACGAAGCTGATGATGTCACACAGGGCATAGCATATAAAATGAAAATAGAAGACCAGCAGGCTCTTGAGGATATCGATGCGGCGGCAAAAGCCATCGCGGACGCAGGCTCTGTTGTCAGCATCGGATTCTGTTGGGGCGGTACTCTGGCATATCTCAGCGCATGCCGCCTTTCCAGCATCGATAAAGCCGTCGGATATTATGGTGGCCAGATTTCTCAGAATCTGCAGGAAGCCCCTAAAGTACCCTTGTTGCTGCATTTCGGTGATCAAGATGGGTCTATTCCAATGAAATCGGTTGATGAAATCATGACAGCCCTGCCAGATACACCAATCCATGTTTATCAAGCAGGACATGGGTTCAATTGCGATCAGCGTGCAAGTTATGATCCAGGATCAGCAAAACTAGCGCAAGAACGGACACTCGCCTTTATTGCTTGATTAGCGTTCCTGAACAAACTCCAATAAGACGCCAGTAGCATCCGCCGGATCAATCCGCAACGCACCGTTGGCAATGACTTGATAAGTAATCCGCTGTGTATCCAGATAAGATTTAGTTGCGGCGAGATCTTTTACAGCGATAGACATGGCAATCATATATGGCAGGGTTGGAAAATCCGCAGGTAAATATAAACCCGGGAAAAGCATATCCAGATCCTTGTCATTGACAAATATTAAAGCACCGTCACCGACCCTCACATTCAATGTGTCATCAGTCATCGTTACATTTATGTAACCGCATAAATTTCTACAGTAAGATGCAAGGGTCGCAGGATCGTCAACGACGATCACCATGGACGCAATTCCTGTTGCTCCGTTTGCATGAAGCACCCATTGGTCATTTCTGATTAGGTGCGGCGTTAAATGATGGCAAATGAATAATTGTTTCTCCGACAGCCCGGCCGAGTGCAGACGGATAAGTTTGAATTCAGGCACCACGTCTCCATCGGGCAATTCTAGCTTACGCTTCAATTGTAGAAGATCTGATGGACCAAGATTCGCAGATACCAATGAAGCATGAGTCTGCTCGGGATTGTCGCTCGCCAGCGCCAGCCCGAGCAACCCTTCACCCCGTTCCGCCAGCGCGGTATCCAATCCATTTGTCTCAATCTCTGGATTAATAATACCTAGGAGTTCAATATAATCTTTATCGAACATAATGCAGTAATTTGCGGTTCCCCATCCGATATGCGCACCGCGGGGTGTCACCGTAAATCCCAGGCTTTGAAAACGCAATCTCGCATCTTCCAAGTCATTAACACCAATCAAAGAATGATCAATACCGATAATGTTATGAGGCATTTAGTATCCATAAAAAATAGTTTTCCCGATCTAAGAATAACATCGAGATCCTGACTTTCATTATACTGCGACAGCACAAGACCAACAGTAGTTTTACGGTTCATAATTAGTGAAGTATTTTGTACCAGTCGGAAATTCGATGATCACGATAAGAGAAGTGTTCCGGAATTCGCCCTCGACAGTTGTAATATTATCACGATTTGATAAATGCCCGCCATTATTCCTCTAAACAATTTCATGAGCTTTTTCCGCATATGCGGTGGCCCATTCGTCGTTTACCATTTTAATATCTGCAATAAGGAATATACGCATTGACCAAGCCCTTAAAAAAAGTAACTTTAAGAGCAAGAATTTCCTACTCCTTTTTCTAGTCTTTCAGTATTCATGTATTTGAAATAGTGCAGATACTTTAGTTCTATGATTCAGTTTCAGAACTAGACGTGGTATAGTAAAAATAGCTAGTATAATTAATAAATATAAAAAGTGAGAAAGTAATGGCACAGCCGAGTTATAAACAGTTCTGTCCGGTCGCCATGGCATCGGAAATACTCTGCACAAGATGGACATTAATTCTGTTGCGAGAACTTATGGCTGGGTCATCTAGATTTAACGATTTGCGGCGAGGCGTACCAAAAATGTCTCCTACATTATTATCGCAAAGGTTGAAAGAACTTGAAGAATCAGGTGTAATCGATCGTGTTGCGATCAAGTCAGAACCCAATTTGTTTGAATATATACTGACGGAAGCAGGGCGAGATTTGCATTCCGTAATCGATACGGTTGGTAATTGGGGGCAGAAATGGGTTGAATCCAGGCTATCATTGCGTAATCTCGATCCGTCGCTGCTGATGTGGGATATGCGCCGCAACCTCGATACAACACCGCTACCGAAAAAGCGGTGTGTAATCCAGTTTCTGTATCCGAAACTCCCGGTTTCAAAAAAGCACTGGTGGCTTGTCATTGAGCCCGACGGTGAAACTGATCTTTGTTGGTCGGACCCAGGGTTTGACGTTGACTTATTTGTTACGACAGACATCAAGACGATGACCGCTATCTGGATGGGTGTCGATACAGTGTCCAATGCCATTAAGGAAAATACTCTAGAGCTGGTTGGGAGCACGTCCATCGCCAGTTCAATGCAAAGCTGGCTCGGCCTAAGTCCTTTTGCGTCCACGGAAAGACGGGCACGATAGCCAAATAAGCTGGGTATACTCTCCCAACCAAGAGTTATGTTGAGCGGCGTATAGCGGCGGTCAGCACGCCTGCTCCTATGAGAAAGCTGCCGCCAAAACGATTTATGAGTTTCAATGTTTTTGCACTTTTGAACCGGGCTCGCAGCGTACCAGCGAGGGCTGCCCAAATAGCAACATTAAGTGCCGCGAGTGTCAAAAAGGTCGCTTCTAAAACGACGAATTGTGGGAAGACCGGTGTCGATACGTCAACGAATTGTGGAACAAAGGCGACGAAAAAAACGATAGATTTTGGATTAAGCGCCGTGACGACATATGCATTCCAAAACATCGAAAAATTCGACGATGTACGACTTGTTTGCTGTACGTCTTCTAGAGTCGGATCAGCCCGCCACATTTTTATTCCAAGCCATATTAAATATGCAGCACCTGCAATCTTTAAGGCTGTAAACAGTGTGGCCGAAGCCGCCAGAATTGCGCCAGCTCCAAGCAGAGACACCGTCATGGCCGTAAAATCGCCTAAGGTGACAGCGGGAACTGTCCACCAGCCAGTTGATCGGCCCCGGCCCACTGCATAGCTCACGACCAGCATTACGGTTGGGCCAGGTATCGCCAAAAGGGCAGCACTTGCTAGAAAGAAACTCAACCAAAGTTCAAATATCATTTCCTATCCTTTACGTATTTTCCAATATGAAAGACAGCAAATTTATGATTCCGCAAGAAAATTATCTTTCCGAAATGGTTTTATCTAATCACCCTCGAATTCGCAAAGAGTACGCACATTAACGCCCATGGCTTCGATCCGCTTGCTTCCGCCAATATCTGGAAGATCAATAACGAAAGCGCCGCCGATCACCGTACCACCGGCGCGGCGAAGCAGATCAATCGCGGCCGCAGCTGTTCCACCTGTTGCGATCAAATCGTCGACTAGAAGAATATTTTCGCCTGGCGAAACAGCATCCGTATGAATTTCGACGGTATCCGTTCCATATTCAAGATCGTAATCTTCACCAATCACATTCCAAGGAAGCTTGCCTTTTTTCCGGACCGGAACGAAGCCGACACTCAGTTGATGGGCGATTGCACCACCAAGCACAAACCCACGGGCCTCGATGCCCGCAACCTTGTCAATCCGCACGCCAGCATAGGGCCAGACAAGTTGATCCACCACATGACGAAATCCGCTGGCATCCTGCCACAAAGTCGTAATATCCCGAAACATCACACCTTCTTTCGGATAATTCGGAATGGTTCTGATAACTGACTTAATATCCAATTTCGCTTCCTTCTTTAGAGTACGCGGCCTGCGACTGCGTCTAGTTTTTTAATTCGTGCGGGATCACGTGCCTCAGCAGAAGTAATCAAAGCATTATCCAGTGCATGGTGACACCCCGCAGAACAAAATTGAGTACGTTTAGACAAATCAGGAGCGACACTACGGACAAGTCGACGGGCATTCTCACTATTTTTCAAAAGAACAGAAATAACCGTGGAAACATCTACATTATCATGGTCCGGGTGCCAGCAATCATAGTCCGTAACCATCGCAACAGTCGCATAGCAGATCTCCGCCTCGCGCGCCAATTTAGCTTCCGGCATGTTGGTCATACCGATAACCTGACACCCCCAGCTACGGTATAATTCTGATTCCGCCAGCGACGAAAACTGCGGTCCTTCCATGGCTAGATATGTACCGCCGCGATGAACCTTAATGCCTTCGCTGTGGGCCGCTTCTTCCAATTTGTCCCCCAATCGCGGGCATACGGGATGCGCCATACTTACATGGGCCACCAAGCCAGTTCCAAAGAAGCTTTTTTTGCGATCAATTGTACGGTCTATAAATTGATCCACAATAACAAAGGTGCCGGGTGAAAGGTATTCCTCGAAGGATCCACAAGCACTCACCGAAATAATTTCGGTAACGCCGGCACGCTTCATTGCATCTATGTTGGCCCGGTAGTTTATGTCCGCTGGAGGAATTTTGTGGCCACGGCCATGCCGCGGCAGGAATACCATTTCTATGCCATCAAGCTGGCCGAAGAACAAATCATCTGAAGGTTGGCCAAAAGGACTTTCAATCGTTTGCCAGCGTGTATCAGAGAGCCCCTCAAGTTCATAAACACCACTGCCTCCAATTACGCCAATCACCGGTTTTTTAGAAGCTACATCCATTTAATTCACCTTAAATTATCGATCTATCTTCTAAACCTGACATAAAAAGGGCGCTTATAAAAGCGCCCTTTTTTTATATTCACACTGCCGAAAAATCTTAGTGCAGATCTGACCAGATTTTCCGTTTCACTGCATAGAACAGTCCCGCAAGGATAAGTAAAAACAGGATGACCTTGAGGCCAATGCTTTTACGTTGTTCCAGCTTCGGTTCAGCAGCCCATGCGAGAAAGACTGTGACATCTTTTGCCATCTGGTCGACTGTCGCCGGTGTTCCATCGGAATATTCAACACCGTCATCATTAAGCGGAGACGGCATTGCGATAGCATGACCGGGGAAATAGGCATTGTAGTTCATGCCATCAGACAGTTCGACATCTGCAGGTGCGTCTTCATAACCGGTCAAAAGAGAATACATATAGTTATCTCCATCAGCCCGCGCTTTCGTCATCAGCGATAGATCCGGAGGATAAGCCCCACCATTAGAGGCCCGCGCTGCATTCTCATTGGGGAAGGGTGACGGAAATTTGTCGAACGGCTTACCAGGTCGATCAAACATTTCCCCTTCACCGTCTGGTCCGTCCACAAAATCGGACTCCGCTGCAATTGCTTTGATTTCTTCTTCGCTGAAACCCAAATCTGCAAGAGTACGGAATGCCACGAGACCCAACCCATGGCACCCCGCGCAAACTTCCCGATAGACTTGTAAGCCTCTTTGCGCCGCAGCCCTGTCGTAGGTTCCAAACAACCCGCCATGCTTCCAGCTAACAGACTTCAGTTCGACGCCGCCGCCTGCTGCCTGTACCGGCCCCAAAAAGGAAAAGGTAACAAGAGCTGCAACGCTCAACAATTTTACAAATTTAAGCATTGCTTGCCTCCTCTGCCTTAGGTGACTTGGACAAAACATCCTCAGATATACTGGCAGGTAACGGTTTGGGTTTTTCGAACAATCCAACCAGCGGCAGCAGGATGAGGATATGCACGAAGTAATATACGGTGCCAATACGGCCCCAGATAATAAACGCACCCTCTGCTGGTTTGCCGCCGATATACGTCAGCAAAATACAGTCCGCGACAAAAATCCAGAAAAGCTGCTTGTAAATAGGACGGAAGCGCGCCGATTTGATCCGGCTCTTGTCAAGCCAAGGCAACGCAAACAATACAGCAATTGCCCCAAACATCAGTAGCACACCGCCAAGCTTATCAGGAACTGCCCGCAATATTGCGTAGAAGGGCAAGAAGTACCATTCAGGAACAATATGTGCTGGAGTAACAAGTGGGTCGGCAGGAATATAGTTATCCGGATGCCCCATATAATTCGGCGCATAGAACAAGAAAGCCGAGAAGAAAATCAGGAAGATCGCCAATCCGAACATATCCTTAACCGTATAGTACGGGTGGAAAGGAATGCTGTCTTGCTTGTCCTTGATCTCAATGCCAGTTGGATTGTTGGATCCATTTGTATGCAGAGCCCAAATATGCAGGATCACAACACCAACAATCACGAAGGGGAGAAGATAATGCAGGCTGAAGAAACGGTTCAGGGTTGGGTTACCGATCGCAAATCCGCCCCATAACCAGGAAACAATGCTTTCTCCGACGATTGGCAAAGCGCCAAACAGGTTTGTGATAACGGTTGCTCCCCAGAAGCTCATTTGCCCCCAAGGCAATACATATCCCATAAAGGCTGTCGCCATCATCAAGAGGAAGATAACCAGTCCCAACCACCAAAGCAGTTCTCGTGGTGCCTTATAAGAGCCGTAATACATACCCCGGAAGATATGCAGATAAACCACAATGAAGAACATAGAAGCGCCGTTAGAATGCATATACCGCAGCAACCAGCCAAAATTAACATCCCGCATAATATGCTCAACACTTTCGAATGCCATATCGACATGCGGTGTGTAATGCATTGCAAGAACAATTCCGGTCACAATCTGCACGACAAGCATAACGCCAGCCAATGAACCGAAGGTCCACCAATAGCTTAAATTTTTCGGAGTTGGATATTCGTAAAGGGCGTGATGCAACATACCGGTAATCGGCAAGCGGTCTTCGACCCATTTTACGGCTTTATTTTTTGGTTCAAATGACATCAGGAGCCCCCTACCCGATCTTGATGTTGGTATCGTCGAGGAATTCATACGGCGGTATGACTAGATTCTTTGGTGCAGGTCCCTTGCGAATACGCCCAGACGTATCATAATGCGAACCATGACACGGACAGAACCATCCGCTGTAATCCCCTTGTTCTTTTAGCGGGACACATCCAAGATGTGTACATATGCCAACCATAATAAGCCATTCTGGCTTAATAACGCGATCAGCATCTGGCTCAGGATCGGGAAGGTCAGCGACCACGACATCGTCTGCTTTTTCGATCTCACCTTCTGTCCGGTGCCGCACGAATATTGGCTTTCCTTGCCAAACAGCCGTAATTTCCGACCCGGTTTCAATTCCTTCCAAATCGATTTCCGTTGAAGAAAGCGCCAGAACATCCGCTGACGGGTTCATTTGCGAGATGAAAGGCCAAATCGCAGCTGCAGTTCCTACAGCGCCCAGGCCGCCCGCAGCAACATATAGAAAATCGCGACGTGTTACGCCGTCTTCCTCTATAGGGGTGGTGGTGGTCATTTAGTCGTCCCCGAAACTTCTAAAAAAAATAATTGTGTAGCGACCGCTTTTTGTCATCATAATGGCAATATGTCCAGCCCGAACGTGACCTTTGTGACAATAAACCGCGGTTTTTTCTGTATTTGTTACTTTGCTGCCATTACAAGGACGCCATGAGACTAGCACTTTACCAACCAGATATAGCCCCAAATGTAGGGACATTGCTTCGATTGGGAGCATGTTTAGGGGTACCTGTTGACATAATAGAACCTTGCGGCTTCCCATTTGGCGCGAAAGATTTGCGTCGCTCCGTCATGGATTATGCAGATTCAGTGGACGTTACCCGACATATTTCGTGGGGGAAATTCACCCAGTCCCTCGGTGAACAGCGAATTATTCTTTTATCCACCCAAAGTGCTTCAGCTTATACCGACTTCGCGTATAGAGATTCGGATGTTCTACTCCTGGGCCGCGAAAGTGCTGGGGTCCCAAAAGAGATACATGAAAGTGTCGATCACCGGGTTGTGATTCCGATGAATGTAGGCATGCGATCCGTAAATGTCGCCATCGCCGCCGCCATGGTTCTTGGCGAAGGATTACGTCAAACCGAGCAATTTCCACCTTCCCCAATTCCACCTTCAAATGACGGCTCCCAATGACAGATAGCACAACGGATATTAGAAAAAAAACTGCCGCGGATTGGTTTCGATCTTTGCGAGATCAAATCCGAGATAGTTATGAACTGTTGGAAGACGAATTGACGGGCACAAATTCTGACCAGCCCGCTGGTCGTTTTACGGTTACAAAATGGGACAGGCCTGGTGGTGGTGGTGGTGAAATGTCCGTAATGAAAGGACGCGTTTTCGAAAAAGTAGGCGTCAATATTTCAATTGTTCACGGTCAGTTTTCCGAAGAATTTCGACAATCGATTCCGGGAACAGAAAACAATGGGAACTTTTGGGCCGCGGGCATTTCGCTGGTTGCTCATATGCACTCACCATTGGTTCCCGCTGTACACATGAATACAAGACATATCGTCACCGAGAAATCATGGTTTGGCGGCGGGGCAGATTTGACACCCATGTTTCCGAATGATTCGGATACACAAATTTTTCATGATGCCCTTAAATCGGCATGCGATGCCCATGACAATTCTTACTATCCGCGGTTTAAAAAATGGTGTGATGAATATTTCTATTTGCCTCACCGGCAGGAAGCGCGCGGTGTCGGCGGTATTTTTTACGACAAGCTCGATTCCGATTGGAACGCAGATTTTGCGTTTACGCAAGACATCGGTCGTGCATTTCATGACGTTTATCCAAAAATAGTGCGTCAGCATTTTAACAAGAGCTGGACTGCAGAACAGCGGGAGCATCAGTTAATCCGGCGTGGGCGCTACGTAGAATTTAACCTGCTCTACGACCGCGGAACAACTTTTGGCCTGAAAACCGGTGGTCATACAGAAGCAATCCTTATGTCCCTGCCGCCTGAGGTGAAATGGCCGTGATAATCAGGATAAACCTATATTAGTGCAGTCTTGTGACCACGCGCACACCTGTTTTCCTAGAAATTGATATCAAATACGTCTATTGTCTTGTTAATAAATAAGGGATTAAGGGGACGAACATGGTTAGATATAGATATAGCCTTTTAACACAGTTCATTCGTGCTTTTGATGCGGTAGTGGAAAGCTTTCACAGCCCTCAAAATGCCACAAAGCCCTGTCATGGATGTCACTGACCGTAATAACAGACGCGGCCAAATATGAGACTTTAGCCAGTCTCCCACAAAAAAAGCCCTGATCAGTTCAGGGCTTTTTTATTGTCTGATTTACTTTTTATAGAGACGCTATAATGTCCCGTATAATCTGTCTCCGGCGTCGCCCAAGCCCGGCACTATATAAGCGTGCTCATTCAACTTCTCATCCAGCCCGGCTACATAAACATTTACCTTCGGATGTAAGTCCAGCATAACCTGAACGCCTTCTGGAGCTGCCACTAATGCTAGAAAGCTGATATTTTCTTCTGCAACACCATGATCAAGTAAAACATCGACGCCTGCCGCTGCGGAATATCCGGTCGCAAGCATTGGGTCCACTAGGATGTAGAGCCGGTCTTTGGCCGACGGTAATTTTCTAAGATATTCGACGGGCCGCTTGGTCTCCGGATCCCGGTACATACCAATATGTCCAACTCGGGCGGAGGGCATCAATTCAAGCAAACCGTCAGCCATCCCCAAACCGGCTCTCAAAATCGGGACAATTGCCGTTTTTTTACCGGACAGGACGGTTGCGGACATCGGGCAGATTGGTGTTTCTATATCTTCGGATTTAGTCGGAAGATGACGTGTAATTTCATATCCCATTAATAAGGCAATCTCTTTCAATAGCTGCCTAAACGTTTTAGTCGAAGTCGACTTATTACGCATGTGGCTCAATTTATGAACGATAAGAGGATGGTCAAGAATATGAAGATTGGGAAATCGAGGATCAATGGCCATGAGACTTTAATACCTTAAGTAAATGAGAAATCGCAAATGCCGGTCATGTTACTGAGCATAGGCAAGTGGTTGACGATAGATTATTTGAAAACCGGTTAAATTACGATGACGATTTTTGAGCTTTTCTTGCTGCCCGTTTTCGTTTTCGTGGATCGTTAGATTTAATGGCTTCTTCTGCACATTTCCCTTGTTTCCACATTGTATAGCCCTCAATACCCATTGATTGAAGTTTTTTTGTATTCGCAAATCCTTTTCTGCCGGACATCGAATCTGCGACAAGGGTCTCTAAATCACGTGCGTTTTCGCTCGCTGAAGGCATGTTTTTTCTCCTATTAGCTACTCTATCCAATGTCAGCATAAGTCAATTTCACTGGAAATTCACGGTTATGTTCTACGGAAATGAATATTTGGGTAAAATATGCTGTGTTACGAAGAGTAAAACTTGACCAACTAGCCAGTATTTGATTTTGATAGTGTAAGCGTTCTATGTTTTCAATAGCGCAATGTCTAACAACAGGGAGTTTCAAGACATGATGAAAAAAATTACACTTGGCATTTTGGCGGCCAGCGCGGTGACGATGAGTAGTTTTGTTCAGGCCGATGACTTCAAGCCTGCCATCGTCTTTGATATGGGCGGTAAGTTCGATAAATCTTTCAATGAAGCCGCCTATAACGGCGCAGAAAAATTTAAAAAAGATAACGGCATTGATTACATGGAATTTGAAGTAACTCAAGTTTCTCAACGCGAGCAAGCAGCAAAACGTATGGCCCGCAAAGACGCAAGCATCGTTATTGCCATGGGTTTTGCGCAAGCTTCAGCCGTTGAAAAGGCGGCGAAGGAAAATCCAGATACTAAATTCACCATCATTGACATGGTTGTTGATTTGCCGAATGTGCAGTCAATTGTGTTCCGAGAAGAACAAGGTTCATTTCTCGTTGGAATTGCGGCCGCCATGGCCAGCAAAACCGGAAAAGTCGGTTTCGTCGGCGGAATGGACATTCCATTGATCCGCAAATTTGCCCTTGGCTACAAGGAAGGCGTGATGTACGCAAATCCGAAAGCTGAAGTCATTGAAAATATGACGGGCACCACACCTTCAGCCTGGAACGATCCGACTAAAGGTGGTGAACTTGCAAGAAGTCAATTTGATCGTGGCGCAGACGTTGTCTTTGCAGCAGCCGGTGGTACGGGTATCGGCGTTTATCAATCAGCTGCGGACGCAAAGAAATTCGCCATTGGCGTAGACAGCAACCAAGACCATTTACAACCGGGAACCATGCTAACATCCATGTTGAAACGCGTTGACGTCGCTGTTTACGATACTTTTACAGCGGCTAAAAACGGAACATGGGAGCCTGGCATCAGGGTTCTGGGCCTGAAAGAAGATGGTGTTGGTTTCTCTGTTGATAAATGGAACAAGGACATTCTTACCCCTGAAATGATTGCCGCAATGGATAAGGCAAAAGCTGATATCATTTCGGGAAAAATTAAAGTTACCAACTATATGGACAGGTAACTCCAGCTGCCATGACTTTAGAGGCCCCGGCGCTCGAACTGCGTCATATCAATAAACGATTTGGTCCGGTTCACGCGAATAAAGATATTTCTTTATCCGTGAGCCGGGGCACCATTCACGGCATTATCGGTGAAAATGGAGCCGGAAAATCAACCTTGATGAGTATAGTTTACGGTTTTTATCAAGCGGATAGCGGTGACGTTTTTGTTGACGGAAATCTCTGCGACATTGACAATCCGCAAGGCTCCATCGCTGCTGGTATCGGTATGGTCCATCAGCATTTCATGCTTGTCGATACATTCTCTGTCTTAGAAAATGTCATACTCGGCGTTGAAGGCGGGTTTATGCTTGCCGATGGCCTTTCCAAAGCGCGCGTCGAATTGGAACGGTTGGAGCAGGAATATGCTCTTGATGTCAATGTCGATGCAATAGTTGGCGATTTGCCAGTCGGACTTAGACAGCGTGTCGAAATATTGAAAGCACTATACAGAGGTGCGGAAATTTTAATCCTGGACGAGCCCACCGGCGTGCTCACTCCACAAGAGGCAGATCATCTTTTTCGTATTCTTGACATACTGCGGGATCAGGGCAAAACAGTCATTCTGATTACTCACAAATTACGGGAAATAATGGCTATTACGGATGCGGTTTCTGTTATGCGGCGTGGCGAAATGGTTGCCCATGTAGAAACGGCAAAAACTGACAGGGAGCAGCTTGCCGAATTAATGGTAGGACGTTCCGTATTGCTGCAAGTTGAAAAAGAACCTGCGACACCGGGGGAGACGCTACTAGAGATTAAAAACCTGAATTATATTGATGAAGATGGTGTTGGTCGCCTTAGAAATGTGAATCTGAAATTAAGGGCTGGCGAAATTTTGGGAATAGCCGGAGTTTCCGGCAACGGTCAATCCGAGCTTCTGGAAGTATTAGGAGGGATTCTTGCTCCAGCGTCAGGCAGCATTCGGTATAAAGATCAGGAAATGTTCGGCTCGCAAGACTTCACCGCCCGAAACTTAAGAAAAATTGGCTTGGGACATGTCCCGGAAGACCGCCATCGCTCTGGTCTGGTTCTCTCTTTCAGTGCAAATGAATGTACTATTCTGGGATATCAGGATAATCCAGAATATAATAAAGGTCTGCGGCTTAATCAAAACGCGATGATCAATGCATGCGAAATGCATATTGAAAAGTTTGACGTGCGTCCGACCGATCCATTGTTGAAGGCGTCAGGCTTTTCTGGCGGGAATCAGCAAAAGTTGGTCCTTGCGCGGGAAATGGAGCAGGACCCTGATGTACTCCTCGTCGGCCAGCCAACACGGGGCGTTGACATAGGTGCTATCGAATTCATCCATAACCAACTGATAGAAAAGCGAGATGCCGGAAAAGCTATCCTCGTTGTTTCTGTCGAAATTGATGAAGTAATGTCCATTGCTGATCGGATCGCCGTGATGTTTGACGGCGAAATTGTTGGCGTGATTGACTCTAAGGATGCCACAGAAACTAAGCTTGGCCTAATGATGGCCGGTATCCGCGATACGGACACCCTAGACAAGGCAGCAAGCTGATGGCGGACGCAAAAGTGAAATTCGGCACGCCAGCGAAAATTCCCGGCTGGATAAATTATGCTATCGTGCCCCTTGTTAATCTAATTGCCGCATTTCTCATATCTGGTATCGTAATCATCATCATTGGGGACGATCCCATTAAGGCGTTAGAAGTCTTGTTTTATGGTGCTTTTGGATATCCGGAAGCCATCGGATATACCCTCTACTACACGACAAATTTTATTTTCACAGGATTGGCTGTCGCAATCGCCTTCCATTGTGGATTGTTCAATATTGGCGCTGAAGGCCAAGCAATACTCGGCGGATTGGGTGTTGGATTAATTGCCCTTTATTTTGACTGGCTGCCAATCTGGCTAATCATACCGATGGCCATGATTGCAGCCGCAATATTTGGGGCTGGCTGGGCATATATTCCCGCCTACCTTCAGGCTAAACGAGGCAGCCATATCGTGATCACGACGATCATGTTCAACTTTATCGCGGCCGCATTGGCAACCTATCTTTTGGTAGAAGTACTCATTGACTCCACCGGTCAATCGCCAGAAAGTCGCGAATTTGCGGAAACGACTTGGCTTCCTTTCTTCCACGAATATCTCACAATGCCCAAAACGCCTCTCAACCTTTCTTTCATTTATGCATTGGTTTTGAGCGCCTGTTTCTATTTTTTCGTTTGGCATACACGGTGGGGATACGAAATTCGTGTTGTCGGACAAAATGAAACGGCCGCTAGATATGCAGGTATCTCACCCTCGAAAAACATCATTCTAGCAATGATGCTGTCCGGAGCCCTCGCAGGATTCGTCGGCGTAAACGAAATTCAAGGCGTTCAACATAGACTAATACTTGATTTTACAGGCGGCTATGGCTTCGTCGGCATTGCTGTTGCTCTTATGGGGCGCAACCATCCTGTGGGCATCTTTTTAGCAGCTTTGCTGTTTGGCGCGTTATACCAAGGTGGAACAGAGCTGGCGTTCGAAATGAGATCCATCAACAAAGAATTAATTGTGGTTATTCAAGGCCTAATCATTTTGTTTTCAGGCGCGTTGGAACATATGTTCAGACCCAAAATTGAAGCAATTTATCGCCGTATTGTTGGTCCGCAAATGGTGGAGGCACCATAAATGGAAAGTTTTCAGCTGACCATATTAATGCTGGATGCAACGTTGAGAGTTGCAACACCGCTTATCCTCGCGGCTTTGGCCGGTATGTTTTCTGAACGCGCAGGCGTGGTCGATATTGGTCTGGAAGGAAAAATGCTCGGTGCCGCATTTGCAGCGGCGGCGGTCGCTGCGGTTTCGGGCTCAGCTTGGGTCGGATTGGGCGCCGGTATTCTTACGTCTCTCTTGCTTTCGGCACTACACGCTTATGCCTGTGTGACCCACAAAGGAAACCAGGTAGTTTCCGGCATGGCCATTAATATTGTCGTCGCTGGTCTCGCCCCCACCCTCGGTTTCGCCTGGTTCAAAATGGGCGGACAAACCCCCTCCTTGAACGGTGATGCAAGATTTAGATCGATCGAACTACCGTTCACGGAAGCCGCTCAAAATATCCCTATTGTTGGCTATATATACGCAGAGCTCATATCCGGCCATAACATCATCGTTTACATGGCTGCAGCTGCGGTCCCTATCACCGCCTGGATACTCTATCGAACGCGCTTTGGTTTGCGGGTTCGCGCCGTCGGCGAAAACCCACATGCGGTCGATACTGCCGGTATATCAGTGGATTTGATGCGCTATAAAGCTCTGGCTGTAACGGGATTTATGTGCGGTATCGCAGGCACATATTTATCAACAGCCCATGGAGCTGGATTTATTCGCGATATGACAGCTGGAAAAGGGTATCTCGCGCTCGCAGCTTTGATTTTTGGCAAATGGAAGCCCGTTCCGACCCTAATTGCCTGTTTGTTGTTCGCCTTTACCGATGCTGCACAAGCGCGATTGCAAGGTGTTGAGTTACCCTTTGTTGGCGTTATCCCTGTACAATTCATACAAGCGCTCCCATATATACTAACAGTTTTGCTCCTCGCTGGTTTCGTTGGAAAAGCCCATCCACCCAAAGCCATTGGCGAGCCCTATATCAAGGAAAGATAATGACACTCGATCCACTTGCCGCCGCCAATTTTGTTAAAGAGGCGGCAGAAGGCTTCGTTCCCCGCGTTGGGATCGTTCTCGGTTCAGGTCTTGGTGATCTGGCCGACAAAGTCGAGATAGTCGCGGATCTGGACTATCAGGATATCCCCGATTTCCCACAATCGACTGTCGAGGGGCATGCGGGCAGATTAATTTTGGGCCGCCTTGGCGGTATGCCCGTCGTGTGTATGCAAGGGCGTATTCATTATTATGAAGGCGTCGATCCCAAAGATCTCGCCATACCAATTCGCATGCTGAAACTACTTGGCATCGAAATTCTGCTTGTTACAAATGCCGCCGGCAGTTTTCGCAAGAAAATGGGACCCGGTAGTTTGATGTTGTTAAGTGATCACATCAACTTCACTGGATTAAATCCCCTTGTTGGTGCAAATGATCCAACTTTCGGCCCTCGTTTCTTTTCGATGGAAGAAGCTTATGACCCAACATTGCGTGCGCACTTAACCGCTGTTGCCAAAGAGCTAAAAATCGAGTTGCATGAAGGCGTATACCTTCATTACCTCGGTCCAAATTTCGAAACTCCTGCAGAAATCAAAGCTTTTAAAACGCTTGGTGCAGATGCGGTTGGGATGTCAACAACGCCGGAAGTTCTCGTCGCACGCCATTGTGGCCTGCGGGTCGCAGCCATATCCAACATTACAAACCTGGTGGCAGGGATGAGTAAGACAAAGCTTAGTCACGAGCAAACACTAGAATGTGCTAAGCTGGCGGCGGAGGATTTGGAAAAGCTCGTAATTGTTTTTCTCGAAACCTTAAAACGTGAATTGTTGAAGGCACATTTGCGGAGTACAGAAAATGGCAACGATTAGTCCGCTCAAAGACCCAGCAGAAGATCATGCCCGGAATACCGGCATGCCATTGCACCTTGATTTACTGCAAGAAGTCCGGATCAACCTCAGTGCCGTCGAACGCCGTGCAAGTACCTTAGGAGGTCGGCGCAGTGTCAAGAAAGATCATCAAGCCGCCTGGCTTCTGAAGGCAATTTCCTGCATAGACCTGACGACGCTAAACGGCGACGATACGGCTGGACGGGTTAAACGTTTATGCGCGAAAGCACGCCAGCCTGTGCGCTCTGATATTCTCCACGCTTTGGGAATGGAAGATCGCAATATTACCACCGGAGCGGTTTGCGTATATCATAGTATGATCGAAACGGCAGTCGAAGCCCTTGCGGGTTCTGGTATTCCTGTCGCCGCTGTCTCAACCGGATTCCCGGCGGGCCTGAGCCCATTTTCACTGCGGGTGAAAGAAATCGAAGCCTCCGTTGCGGCCGGTGCAAAAGAAATCGATATTGTGATTACACGCGGACATGTTTTAACCGGAAACTGGCTAGCTCTCTATAATGAGGTCAAGACTTTCCGGACAGCCTGCGGCGAAGCACATTTAAAGGCAATCCTTGGAACAGGCGATCTTGTTACCCTGCGCAATGTGGCTAAAGCCAGCTTGGTCGCCATGATGGCAGGTGCGGATTTCATCAAGACTTCCACAGGCAAAGAAAGCGTCAATGCGACATTACCCGTTACATTGGTCATGATCCGTATGATCCGGCAATATCAGGAAATGACAGGGCACAAAATTGGGTATAAGCCCGCTGGTGGTATTAGCGTAGCAAAAGATATTTTGAATTATCAAGTCATGATGAAAGAAGAACTGGGCAAAGCTTGGCTACAACCTGACCTGTTTCGTATAGGTGCCTCCAGCTTGCTTGGTGATATTGAACGGCAGCTGGAACATTATGTGACGGGTCGATACTCCGCCGATTTCCGCCACCCCATGTCTTAAAGGACATTTGTTATGAGCATCGCAGAAATTTTTGACACCATGGATTACGGTCAAGCCCCTGAATCCCGCGAACTCGCCGTTAAGTGGTTGTCCGACCACCAGGGAAAATTTGATCTTTTCATCGATGGAACCTGGACCAAACCAACATCAAAGAAATGGTTTAACAGTGTAAATCCCGCGACCGCTAAATCGCTGGGTAAGATCGCCGCCGCAAATGAAAAAGATGTCGACAAAGCCGTGAAAGCGGCCCGCAATGCACAAAAAGGCTGGCAAGGCCTAGGGGGGCATGCGCGTGCCCGGCATTTATACGCACTTGCGCGCGCGATCCAGAGAAATGCCCGTTTGCTAGCGGTTTTAGAAAGCTTGGACAACGGAAAACCTGTCCGCGAAACGCGAGATATTGATATCCCGCTGGTCGCACGTCATTTTTATCACCATGCTGGTTGGGCGCAACTACAAGGCCAAGAATTTGCGGAATACGAGCCAATGGGTGTCATCGGTCAGATCATACCGTGGAATTTCCCGCTCTTGATGCTGGCCTGGAAAATTGCGCCGGCCATCGCTGCGGGAAATACTGTGGTACTAAAACCTGCGGAGTATACTTCCCTCACCGCTTTATGCTTCGCCGAGATCTGTAAAGATGCCGGCCTGCCCGACGGTGTTGTCAATATCATCACCGGAGAGGGCGTTACCGGTGAGCATCTCGTAACACATCCTGATGTTAACAAAATCGCCTTTACGGGGTCTACAGAAATCGGTCGACGCATTAGAAAAGCCACGGCAGGAAGCGAGAAACACCTCACGCTTGAACTTGGTGGAAAATCGCCATTTATCGTTTTTGATGATGCCGATTTGGACAGCGCTGTTGAAGGCGTCGTTGATGCCATTTGGTTCAACCAGGGGCAAGTATGTTGCGCCGGATCACGGCTGCTTCTGCAAGAAGGTATTGCTGACAAAATGATCACCAAATTACAGGCGCGCATGAAAACATTGCGCATCGGTGATCCGCTCGACAAATCCATCGATATGGGGGCGATTGTCGCTCCTGTACAAGTTAAAACCATCGAAAATCTCGTCGAAACCGGCCTGAAAGAAGGTGCCCAGATGTGGCAACCGGATATAGAAATGCCGAACAAGGGTTCTTTCTATCCACCAACCTTGTTTACGGATGTACAGCCTGCTGCAACCATTGCCCAGGAAGAGATTTTTGGCCCTGTCATCGTAACAATGACCTTTCGAACGCCCGACGAAGCGGTGCTAATTGCCAATAACACGCGGTATGGTTTGGCCGCGTCAGTCTGGAGTGAAAATATCAACCTTGCCCTCGACATTGCGCCGAAGCTGGATTGCGGCGTTGTTTGGATTAATTCTACCAACCAGTTTGACGCCGCCTGCGGATTTGGTGGGAATCGAGAATCCGGCTATGGTCGCGAAGGCGGGTACGAAGGTATGCTTGAGGTTTTGAAACCAAGATATTACGCAAATTCAGGACAGACCAAAAGGAAAAAATCACAAAAAATCGTCAAATCTAAAACCCTTTCTACTCGTTCGTCATTAGACCGTACCGCAAAGCTATTCATTGGCGGAAAGCAAACCCGACCCGACTCCGGTTACAGCCTTCCAGTAATGTCTGTGTCAGGCCAAAAATTAGGTGAAACTGGACATGGAAATCGGAAGGATATTCGGAACGCAGTTGAAGCCGCTCGCAAGGGGACTGCCTGGAGCAAAGCCAATAGCCATGGGCGAGCGCAAGTTCTTTACTATTTAGCCGAAAACCTTGATGCGCGGCATCAGGAATTTGCAGAACGCCTCCAATTAGCCACTGGCGTCAGCTCGAAGCTTTCGCTTGATGAAGTCGACGCCAGTTTAAGTCGACTTTTTTCCTATGCGGCCTGGGCCGATAAGTATGAAAGCACCGTGCATTCACCGCCCTTGCGCGGCGTCACTTTGGCTATGAAGGAACCTATTGGAACCATTGGTATTATCTGTCCTGATGAAAATCCTCTCCTTAGCCTCATTTCACTCGCCGGCCCCGCTCTTGCCATGGGCAATCGAATTGTCCTGATCCCGTCGGAGAAACATCCGCTCACGGCAACAGATTTTTATCAAGTCCTGGAAACTTCAGATATTCCTGCAGGTGCCGTCAATATTGTTACCGGATACCGAGAGGAGCTAGCGCAAACATTAGCAGAACATGATGATGTGAAATCTGTTTGGTATTTTGGCTCAAAAGAAGGTAGCGCTCAGGTGGAAAAAGCCTCTATCGGGAATATGAAACGGACTTGGGTAAACCATGGCCGCGATCGCAATTGGTTCGATCCAATACAAGCAGAAGGTAGAGAATTCTTGCGTCACGCCACACAAATCAAAAATATATGGATTCCTTACGGCGAGTAAGGCGAGAAAAGATTATGAGCGAACCACAACATTATATTCCCCAGGAAATTATCCGAAAAAAACGAGATGGCGGTACGTTAAGCGAGGCCGAAATCCAGTTCTTTGTCGACGGTGTAACGGATCATTCTATTTCAGAAGGACAAATTGCGGCCTTTGCCATGGCCGTCTTTTTCCAAGACATGACCATGCAGGAGCGGATCTGGCTGACCCGGGCAAAAACTCATTCCGGCCATGTGATGGATTGGTCGAAAGCTGATTTAGGCCGTCCAGTTGTCGACAAGCACTCCACCGGCGGTGTCGGCGACAAAGTAAGCTTGATGCTTGCACCGATTATAGCGGCGTGCGGTGGCGCAGTGCCGATGATTTCCGGTCGTGGTCTTGGTCACACGGGTGGTACTCTTGATAAACTGGATAGTGTTCCGGGGTACAATACATCGCCGAGTCCCGAGTTGCTCATGCAAACCATCAAGGATGTTGGCTGTGCAATTATAGGCCAAACCGAAGATCTCGCTCCGGCCGACAAAAGATTCTATGCAACTCGGGACGTAACAGCCACTGTTGAATCCATATCACTCATCACCGCTTCAATCTTGTCAAAGAAGCTATCAGCCGGGCTCGACGCCTTGGTCATGGACGTCAAATTCGGTTCCGGGGCGTTCAAAGATGACTATGACGACGCAATGGAGTTGGCGCGCAGCATCGTTGCTGTCGGTAACGGGTACGGTATGCCCACAACTGCCCTCCTCACTGATATGAACGAGGTTCTTGGTAGAACCGCCGGAAATGCTATTGAAGTACGAGAAACCATCGACTTCTTAATGGGCAGAAACGTAGATAAAAGACTTTCGGAAGTTGTTGTCGCACTCTGCTCAGAAATGCTCGTGTTAACGGGACTTGCAGATGAAGTTTCGGCTTCTCATGCCGTAACTGGCGCACTTTCAAGTGGAACTGCTGCCGCTAAGTTTGCGGAAATGATTACGGCGCTTGGAGGGCCACCCGATCTCATGGCCAATATGGAGCGTTACCTGCCTCTTGCCCCAATTCGGCGGCAAGTTATTGCCCCCAAGCGAGGTTATCTGGCTAAAATAAATGTCCGCGAGTTTGGTGTTGCTGTGATCGACTTGGGGGGTGGCCGGCTCCGCGCCTCCGATGAGATTGACCATAGCGTCGGCTTGGATAATATTGCTGGCCTTGGTGCTAAACTCGGCCCCAGAAACCCAGTCGCGATAATTTATGCCAATAATGAATCGGATGCAGACAAGGCGGAGAAACGCATTCTGTCGGCGATAACTATCTCAGATGAAGTAGCCGCCAATGCCCCAGCCATCAGAGCCCGGCTGACGAAGGAGGATTTATGACACGCGCAATTATCATTGTTCTGGATAGTTTCGGACTAGGAGCAGCGCGGGACGCGGACGTTTTTGGGGATGTGGGCGCTGACACTTTTGGACATATAATCGACGCCGCAAAAAACAATCTAGCTGATGCGGCCTATCGTAGTGGCGAACTCAATCTTCCTAATTTAAAAAGGTTAGGTTTGTATGCCGCCCATGACGCTTATCGCGGAAATACCCAAGAGAACATTGAATATGGTGGCCTTTACGGTGTTGCGCACGAACGAAGTAAGGGCAAAGATACACCTTCGGGTCATTGGGAAATGGCGGGCGTACCGGTGCTGTTTGACTGGGGGTATTTTCCAAAGACTGTTCCTAGCTTTCCAGAAAGTTTGACCAATTCCTTGATTGAACAAGGAAATATTCCGGGCGTCCTTGGTAATTGTCATGCTTCAGGAACGGAAATTATCGAGCGCCTCGGCGTTGAACATATGGAAAGTGGAAAACCCATTATCTATACGTCAGCTGATAGTGTATTTCAAATAGCCGCCCACGAGGAGAGTTTCGGATTACAACGTCTTTATGATTTATGCGATTTAGCTCGAAAGCTAGTCGATGAATTCGAGATTGGGCGTGTGATCGCCCGCCCCTTTACCGGTACTCCCGGGACATTTACACGAACAGCAAATCGTCGGGATCTGGCGGTTCCGCCGCCTGAACCAACCTTGCTTGATCACCTGACAGCCAATAAACGACAAGTATTTTCTATTGGAAAGATCGGCGACATTTTTGCCCATCAGGGTACCGGAGAAATTATTAAGGCTGCGGGAAATATGGCATTGGTTGATGCAACGCTGGAGGCTCTCGACCGGGTCGACGACGGAAGTTTGATATTCACCAACCTTGTCGACTTTGATCAATCCTTCGGGCATCGTCGGGACGTATCTGGTTATGCTCATGCATTGGAAGAATTTGATGTCCGGCTGCCAGAAATAGAAGCAAAATTGCACCCTGGCGATCTGGTTGTGCTTACTGCCGATCATGGGTGTGATCCAACATGGCCCGGATCAGATCATACCCGTGAAGTTGTTCCCATAATCGCTTTCGGTCCAAATGTCAGCGGCCGTTTCATTGGCGAGCGTAAAACCTTTGCCGATATCGGGCAAAGTATTGCGCAGCACCTGTCCATTCCACCGTTGTCCAGCGGCGTTTCATTTCTGGTTCACTAATGGTCAAAAAAGCAGAATTACATGTCCATTTGGAAGGAACTGCGACGCCCGCACTTGTAAAAAAGCTGGCGGCGAAAAATGGCGCACAGCTAGATCCGACAACGTTCAAATCTGATGGGGAATTCGCCTGGACGACCTTCTGGGAATTCCTGGACTGCTACGATAAGGCCGCGGCAGCAATCAAATCCAAAGACGACTATCGTTTGGTTACCTATGACTATCTCGCACGCTGTGCCCGAGAGGATGTTATTTATGTTGAGATGTTTTCATCTCCTGATCATGCGGCTGAAGCCGGCATGAGCTATAACGATCATCTGGACGGCATCGCCGCTGGCATAGAGGATGCTTATCGGGATTTTGGAATAATTGGCCGTATCATAGTGACTTGTGTCAGGCATCTCGGTCCGGAAAAGGCCCTGAAAGTGGCGACGGCGTTCGTTGATAATCCTCATCCCTTCGTTGTTGGATTTGGTATGGGCGGTGATGAGGCAAAATTTCATCCCAAGGACTTTGCTGCCGCTTTTAATTTCGTGCATCTTGCGGGATATCAGACGACAAACCATGCCGGAGAATTCGGTGGGCCAGAAAGCATTCGGGCTTCATTAGATCATTTACCGATTACGCGGATCGGGCATGGCGTACGCGCAATTGAAGATAGCGGACTTCTCGAAGAGATTGCCGATCGACAAATCCCGCTGGAACTCTGCCCAGGAAGTAATGTTTCAACTGGACTTTTTGAAAACCGACAGTCGCATCCCTTTGGAAAAATTATGAAGGCGGGATGTATCGTCACTTTAAGCTCGGACGACCCACCGTTTTTCGCGACTTCTGTTGGATATGAATATGAACAAGCCGCAAAAAACTATGATCTTGGAACAAAAGATCTCGAAGACATTACACGTAATGCAGTACGATCAGCGTTTTGCGATGACGATTTAAAAGAAAAACTCTTGGCGTCGATTTGACACTCCGCTTCAATTTTTCTTTTTTGTCGCCGCAGCCGGATTTTCATCAATTGTTATTTTTATATTTTTTGGGTTTGATTTATTAAAGCGGTCCAGAACTTCTTCGGTGATATCCATTGCGTTGTCAAAAAAGACGGTTTTTGCGCGGTCTATTCCAACATTCACACCTTTTTCCTTACTAACGGCCGCCGCCTGAACAATTATTAATTCACGTAAATGTAGGCGGACACGCTGAATTACTTGATTAAACTTTCCTCGCAAAATTTGAGATTCACGCTGCAGGTTTTTATGGGTGACATTCAGTTTTTCCAGCTTCTTTTTATAAGCATCTGGAGAAATAATCGCGCGTTGTTTGTCGAGTTGCTCTTTTTCTTTTTTGAGATCAGCACTTCTTTTCTTTAAATCTTCGTCTACCGCTTTTAGTTTTTCTTCGATTTCTGCTTCCGCTGCCTTGGTCGGTTTTGAAACTTTCAAGATATAACTGATATCGACAACAGCAATTACCGCCTCCGGCAGTTTCTTTTCCGCCGCAGCAATGGAAATGCCCGTCCTTTCCAATTGAATGGAAAAAGCTATTACAAAGGCACAAAAGCCAAGGATCGTATTTCGAAATACATTAACCAAAAATCGTTCCCTCATCCAAGGTAAGTTACAGAAGATCTTTATTGCACTGCGCATCAAACTAGCAAATAGGTATCTATTTTAACAGCTATTTCAATAGAGACCTCAAAGTTCATAAAGTACGTGGAGGCAGAGCTTGGCTCCACCTCAGTTTCTAACGGCTAGCTCAATATAAATCCAGCGCGCGGGAAATGAATTATTACTTCCCCTACTAAGTCATTCGTATGACGAATAGCAACCTCTTGGGGCGTTAGCGTAACCAGCGCTCCTGTGACAGGTATCCGGCCTGAATCATTCGGTGTTACTGTTACGATCTCACCTTCGTTATACCCTTCAGCACTGGAAATTATGCCGGAATAAGCAGATACATTTTCCCTTTTCGCTATCTGCAGTGCTTCCTGCGAGGTCATTTCTGACCGGCTTCCATGCTCGAATGCAGCTATCCGAGCCATCCAAGCACTTAAATTCGGAAACTGAGCAATAATAGCTTTAGCTTGTGGAACGCGGCCTGCAAACCAGAGATTAAAGTACATATTGAAATCGACAAGACTCGCAGCATTACCAAGAAAATAAGGGCGGCCGTCGGTAAGGCCTTGCTCAGCCCAATCCAACATCGAAGAAAATTGTTGAAGGGAATAAGGTAAACCAGCCTTCATTCTATCAATATTTATGTTCCCGCCAGAAAGTTCGGCCCGATCTTTAATGAATTCTTCGGGCATCTGATCCCCAAAGCTGCCAAAGACGATAGCAACGCAAACAGTAAACAACGCCTTATCAGTAAAAAAACTGGTTCCCCAACCTAAGAAATCACTTCCACATGGAAAAAGGCTTGGTGCCGGTATCCGTGCCTCAATCTCCCGAATGATAATTTGTGTATCACAATAAATATGAGCACCGATTTGCAAAACAGGCGTTTTTCGGTATCCGCCAGTAAGCGGCATAACATCTGGTTTTGGCATCATCCTCGGGATTTGCACGGACTTCCATTCAGCGTCCTTGAAGCCAAAAATGGATCGGATTTTTTCTCCAAATGGAGACGGATCGTAATGATGAAAAATTATTTCAGACAACAGGCTTTTCCTTATTAGGTATGGAGCGCCCCATACTCATTATTTTATCCGTCCACCAGTCCAGTTTTCTATAAACTCGCCAATAGACTCATTGGGTAGAACGGGTTTTTTACTAGCAGTACCTAAATAAAGGAACCCTACAATTTGATCCTCGCCGGTAGCGCCAAGTGACGCCCTAACGTGATCATCAAAACAGGGAGCCCCGCTCCTCCAAATACCAGCGTAACCGAGCGCATGAGCCGCAATCATAATATTTTGGGCGGCAGCTCCCGCAGATAAAATCTGTTCAACATTCGGAACTTTTGGATGTTCTTCAACTTTCGCGATGACAACAATTATTAACGGTGCCCGTAGTGGTTTTCCACGCGCCTTTTCGATCATCGCGTCACTTGCTTTCGGATCACGGACCCTCAGAGCTTCAACCAAAAGGTCACCTAAAGCTTCACGGGCGCCATTTTCAATAATCAGAAACCTCCAAGGGCGTAAGCGACAATGATCTGGTGCGCGAACGGCGGCTTGTATCAAAATCTGGATTTCTTCTTGCGAGGGCGCTGGTTTTGCCAGCATAGCTGACGATTTCCGGGATAATAAAGCATCTATTGCCTCCATATCATAAATTCCTTTTACGTCCCTCAAATACTTCAAATGGCCCTTCGCAGTACATATCAGAAATTTGATAGTCCTTGCAAAAATATTTTGATGTTAGGATACAATGGAAAGATACAACTAATAAGTTGTCAACTTACAGTATAATTCTTATATTTAAGGTATCGGGAGATTTAAGACGGCACTTAACCGAAAAATGAAATCACTTGTCTCAAATCAATTTCCACAGAGACATAATTCGATAAAATGCCAAAAGAAAACGGATAATATTAGGAAGAACCCATGTCTATCAAAACCATCTTGCTCCATCTAAACAATGATCCGCAATTGGAATCCCGGATAGAAACAGCACTTAATCTGGCTGCACTTCATGGTGCTCATATCAAGGCATTGTACACAATCGCACAAGTTACCGTGCCAACATCGTTCATGGGGTATGTTCCTCCCGAGTTTATCGAACATTCAAAAGTAGCCGAAGAAAAACAGGCTGCTGAGGCCAAGGCAAAGCTTGATAAACTATCAAGTGCCGCCGGACAGGAAATCGAGTTTGTTGTCGAAGAAGGATATGCTCCGGACTTGATTAACGAACATGCTGTCGCCGTGGACGTAGTTATCGTTGGCCAGGGAGACCCAGATGCTGATAATAACATGCAAAGCCAATATATCGCCGACGAACTTGTTGTGAGCTCTCCTCGTCCCGTCCTCGTAATTCCCTACGCTGGTGAATACAAGAAATTTGGAAAACATGTGTTGGTAGCTTGGAATAATTCCCGTGAGGCGTCACGCGCGCTCCATGAAGCGCTTCCGTTCCTTGCAAATGCCGACAAAGTTACTCTTCTCAGCGTTAATGCCGATGAAGATGAAAGTTACGAAACAGCTCATGTCATAGCACATTTAAAACGACACGGTATTGAAGCAACCTTCAAAGCTGGTGTCTGGCCTGATATTAAAGTCGGTGACGCACTCTTAGATGCGCTTGTGGACTACAGTGCCGATATGCTCGTAATGGGCGCATATGGGCATAGTCGCCTTCGTGAAATGATTTTAGGCGGTGCAACGGAGAATACGCTAGCACATATGACAGCACCGGTTCTATTTGCGCATTAGGTCTTCGAATTGTTTGCCCGACTTATGGTACAATGGCCGTTTCGTCTGTTGCTTGCCAATCACCTTGCGGAAGACCATCCAGACAAAACTTTCCAACACGTTGTCTAATCAAGCGTAAAGTTGGTAGTCCAACGGCTGCCGTCATACGCCGTACTTGTCTATTTTTTCCCTCTGTAAGCGTAATTTCTATCCAGGTTGTTGGGATATTTTTTCTTACCCTGATTGGTGGGTCACGAGGGGCCAGCTCAGGCTGAGGTGTCAATCGGGTAACACGGCAAGGTTTGGTTTTGTATTTTCGTATTAAGACACCTTTCGCCAACAGGGCCAGAATTTTATCGTCCGGATTGCCTTCAACTTGCACCCAGTAAACTCTTTCATGTGCATTTTCCGGATCAAGTAGTTTCTTGATAAAACGCCCATCGTCGCTCAAAATCAGAAGGCCTTCGCTGTCCTTGTCAAGCCGCCCCGCAGCATATACGTTTTTGGGCAAGCCATAATCCGCCAACGTTTTTTGTCCCTCTTCACCTGTAAACTGACTGAGAACACCATAGGGTTTATGAAAAGCAATATAATTTGACATTTGTTTCTTAATAGCCAGTTTTAGAGTAATCAAACTCATTTGTTTCTGAAAAGATGCAGGTTATCAAATTATCAAACTAAGTCAGGCTAATTTATTAACCCGTAGAATTTAATTCTGACATATTTCTCTATTACAGGAAGGATAAAGAGATTTACGATAATTTAGCTCTCAAGTTATCGAAATTTTAGGTAATTCACGTCATGGTGTTATGCAATTTAAAATGGCGACACCATCGGTATTGAAAAAATTCTAGGATATGCGGTTTAAATGGTCCAGAAATCCAGTGCTATTGTTCGATTTATCGGAAAACAAGAAGAAGACGCGCAGCAACTAAGCTGGCTCCTCTCCAATACCGCACCTATGCATTTTACTCTTGAGCATATACACGATTTACATGAATTCCTGAATAAGGGTATCAGCCGGGACGGCGACGTCATTCTTTTGGACGTAACACAGGACGCTGAATGCCAATTTGAGATGATGACCATTCTTCATCAGAAGTTGTCCAACTCACCAATAGTCGTGCTTACAGGTGACGATGAGGAAATAGGCCGCGAAGCGATCCGCCGTGGTGCCCAAGATTACTTAGTGAAAGCTCAGCTTACGACAGACAGCATGTCTCGCAGTCTTCTCAACGCAGTCCAGAGGCACAAAATTCATCGGCGAGACTCTCAAGCCGCTCCGTTGCTTGATTCAGCGACTGCTGTTCTTAATCGCTTACCCATAGGGGTAATATTGGTCACGGCAGATTCAAAGATTCTATTTTTTAATGGCAAAGCAAAAACCTATCTAGAGAAATCTGACGGTCTTGTGGTCGGGCCTGATCGTATTTGCCGTGCCACACTTCCGGGCGAAAATAAGGCATTATCAAAATTGCTCTCGGAAACCCTGTCTCCTTCAACCGAAAATAAATCGGAAGCTGAATTCGCTATTTCACTAACTCGAATGGAAAATGATTCACCTCTGAATATCATGGTTGCGCCTATCGGAACCGGTGTAGCTGGTAAAGGAGCAGTTCTGTTCGTTTCTGACCCTGCTGAACCGGTCGAGCTTTCCGTGGAGTCTATTTGCGGCCTCTATGGACTTACCCCTGCAGAAGGTCGTTTGGCCCTCGGCCTTACTAACGGTCACACACTAGATGACCTCGCAGAGAAATGGGGCGTCAGTATGCACACAGTTAGATCCCAGCTTCGGCAAGTATTCCGCAAAACAGACACCAGCCGTCAGAGTGAAGTTGTAAAGCTTATTCTTACCGGTCCAGCAGCGTTGCAGGCTTCTTCTATTCTCTAGTGTCGCTATGCTACTTTTCTTCGTCAGCGATGTTTGGATTATCCGCGAAATATTGCCATTCTTCTCGACCACCGCGGTTCTCAAGATAGTTTATTAAAGCGCTGACTGTTTTCCGATCAAACCGTGTATCGGCATCCTCCAGAAGATGTCGGACCGCGGCGCTAAAACCCAGAGCACTTCTATAAGCCCGAGGGCTCACCATACCGACAAACGCATTAGCCACAGCAATTATCCGCGCGGCCTCACCGATCTCCTCTCCTTGCAAGCCTCTTGGCTGGCCAGAGCCATCCCAATTCTCTTGAAGCTGACGCAACGTTGCCGCGACTGGTAAATCGAAATCGACCTCTTCTAGTAAGTCGGCACTCGCAACAAGGCTATTGCGAATGATATCCATTTCCTCAACAGACAAATTTTTCGTCTTGGTCAATAGATCCGGTGGGACAAGGATCTTCCCAATATTCATAAGATTGCCGGCGATATCGACCGTACGAATTGTTTCCTCGGTTGTTTTCATATCCCCGGCGACAGCAACCGCTACTTTAGCCACGCGGCGAGACTGGTCCGCCGAAAAGGGATCCCGGCGATCGACAAAGGCAACCAATGTGGAAACAAGGCTACGTAAAACAGTTTCCCGCCTCTCTCGCTCTGTCACAACGTCTGTTATATCTTGAAAGACGGTCAAAACCTCTTTACTTGCACGTGTTGATCGCAAAGGAATAAAATCCGACTTTATGATCTGTTTTGAGTCACCTTCTTTGAGATGTGTAATCAAAGAACGCGGCTGAAAATCCTCACGGACCATGTCAGTCATTTCAACGATTTCTTTCGCATGGATCGGTCCAAGTACACTAGCGACTTTTTTGCCAATCATTTCTTCTTGAGATATTTCAGCTTCATCCGCAGCAACACGATTGGCAAATGTGTATTTATCTTCTGCATCAAACACAGCGATGGTCGTAGGTTGTTGGTCAGTTACAATCTTAAGAAACTCGCTTCTTTGTTTCAAATGCTCCGCAGTACTTTTGTATCTGGAAGCAAGTTCCGACGCCCGAATTGACGTTCCGTGACGCCAAACGGCAATTACCGTCACGGCAACACCGACAATCAAAAGGATAAAAATCCCAAGCATTGTCGACAATCTTTCTTCCGTTTCCGCCAATGCTTCGCGTACGGCAACGGTTCGCACAAGAAACCAAGGTGCGCCTGACAAAGCACGACCGGTAACAAGCACATTATTTCCCAAATAATCATTGTCAGCCGTAAAATCACCGGGAAATTCAAGGACAAACGCGGCAGCAAGCGTATCTTTTATACTCAGTTTTCTCTCAAGTGCTCTTGTTCCATCTGCCAGCGGAGAAATATATTGAACTAAATTTCCTTCACGGCGGACAAGATATGTCTCCGCTGTTTGCATTATGTCTCCAGGCTGAAACAGAAGCGGGTAAAGCGAAGAACCAATTATACGAATACCGACGACGAAGCCAATCACTTCCTGACTAGATCCATCGCCTTGTACGGAAAACACGGGCCATACGTAACCCATCGTCGGATCCCCGCCAATCCCTTCATACAAGTCGATAAGCGCCGGCTGACCATTTCCCGCCTGTGCCATTGCCGCACGTATATTCGGATTGAGCGGAGGCATATTTCCACTAGAAACCAACAGACTGCCAGTATTATCCGTTAGCGCAATACCCGCCCTGCCTGGACGAGATACATTGGCTCGAATTTCCGGCTCTTCCGGCTCCCAGAATCCACTTATGACTGCCTGGTTATTTAACAAGTTTATGAGATATCCAGCTTCCGGAACATCAGAAATGGAATTTCCATTTTCGCTAGTTTCAATTACCAACTGAGTTAAATAAACCTGTAAGGACGCATTATTTGCCAGCGTACCGATCGCTTGCTTCTGCTCACGAAGCCATTCTTCGACGCTCGCCGCACGGCTCTCTGCGACAATACCCAGTCTAATTTCCCAACTCTGAAGATCGCGGCTACGTTGTTCATCTATGAACTTGAAAGTGCCCCAAATTCCAGCAATAACAACCGCTAAAAGCAAGACCATACCAATCGCTACAGATGTATATGCCTTGTTTTTTTCGTTGTATTCGGTGTCGAATCCTGACATTCCAGACCTCTATCATAATACTATTGCGAACAGAATGCCGCGAAACTCTTTAAGATAGGTAAATTTTTATGTAGTTTTAGGCAGCCAGAAAGTTTCCATCTGCGCCTTATTTCATACAATTTTTTAGTGTTTGTTAAGTGTTTGTTGTCCATAATATAAAAATATATATACCAGCATACTGCGCGCGCTACATTGAAAGACCAAGTTCAAAAGTAATGACCGGAATGTTATTAAAAATTAGAGTGTCCATTATGGCACTTGTTTTTGGCGGTGCCTTGCTCATTAGCCCACTTGTGACGGAAGCAGATGCCGTTGGACTGTTTGATTATAGAGCTACACCTTACGAAGGTTTGAAGCCCTTTCCAAAATGGCGCCAAGTTCTTAAAACCTACAAAGACGAGCCGGGCGACTGCAAGTCCGGAAAATATAATAGATGTGCCCATCAAAAATGGCTGGCATTGATTAACGATTGGAAAGAGCTGTCAAAAGAAGAGCAGCTTAATCGTGTTAACAAGCATATGAACTTGTTTCGATATATTCTGGATCCAGTCAATTGGGGTGTTCGTGATTATTGGGAGATCCCGAAAGAGTTTTTTGCGCGTTTTGGTGACTGCGAAGACTACGCAATTGTAAAATATTTTACGCTTCGCGCATTGGGATGGTCAGCAAAAGATATGAAAATTGTCGTCCTACAAGATATGAACCTTGGTATTGCCCACGCCATCCTTGTCGTAAAATTTGGCGGGAAAAATCTTGTGTTGGACAATCAAATTGGTCAGGTTGTAGACGCTAACCGGATCAAACATTATCGTCCCATCTATTCGGTAAACGAGACGGGATGGTGGCGTCACAAAGAACCCTAGCCAATAATATTATATTGGAAACGCTGCCACATTTTACCAATTAGGGCGATTTAGCCCTTGTTTCCTGGCAAAGCTTCTTCCGGTAAAATAATGCCCAACGTTGTGTTCAAGCGGCCCATTGTTGCCAGCAGGCGATACTTGGAAAAGAGAACCGAATACTCCACGGTTACCAATGATGTCCGAGAATTGAACAATTCATTGTCTGCATCGAGCAAATCAAGCAAGTCCCGCTGTCCGATTTGAAACTCCTGAGCATAAGTAGAGGCAACCTGACCGTTCGCGATAGTTTCTTCAGACAGCACTACTGCCCGAGCTTGCGAACGCGCCATAGTGCTCCAGCTTCTGCGAACTTCTTCTTCAACCAGGCGGTCAAATCTTAGTTTTCGTTGTTCAGACTCAGACTTTCTAGCAATTGCTTCTTTTTCCCGACCAATATCAATACCACCACGGTATAGATTATAGTTCAGGCGAACCATCGCAGAAAAATCGTCATTATGACCCTCAATTCCATCTATATTGTGGTCAGCCGATCCACCGACCTCAAGATTAATTGTAGGATAGAAATTTGAATTAGCTGCATCAATTTCAGCTTCAGAAGTTTTAACGTCTGATTCTGCGAACTTAATATCTGGATTGCTATCAAGGGCAATCGCGACAATATCGTCAAGATTTCCGGGCAATGTCCCGTCACTAAATTCCGGTAGTTCCAGGTTTATTGGGATAATGCCAACAACCCGTAAATAGGTAATTTCGGAATCGTCAAGTGCACGTAGCGTTTCTACAAGTGTATCTTGAGCTGCAGCTAAGCGCGCCTGAGCTTGTTGATCATCTCCAATTCCGCTTTGTCCTGCCTTCACCCTATCCTGAATTTCCGCGAGGGTTTGCCGATGTTTTTCAACATTTTCCGTTGCGAGCTTTACTATTTCAAGACTGCGCAAAGTATCCAAATAAGAACGAATAGCGTCGAGAGCTATCGCTTCAGCGCGCTCCTTTACCCGATAAGCAGCACTATCAACGCGGTTTTCCTGCCGGTCAACTTCAGCCGCCCGAAATCCGCCATCGATTAATGTTTGTGATAATATTAGACTGGATTCTGTCCTTACCAGTTCTTCGTTGTCGATCGTAACTGTATCAGTCCATTCCCAACCGGCACCGGCAGCTAAATCCAATGACGGAAGGTAGAGTCCTTCAGCTTGACGTAATTCTTGATCGACAGCCCGACGGTTTGCCGAGGCTTCCGCAATTTCCGGGTATGTGGAGACTGTCATTTGCACAGCTTCTTCAAGCGTCTCAGACTGAGCAGCACCCGCAGCCAGAAAGCTCCCAAATACGGCTGTTAGAACGCTAGCGGAAATAACACGCCTCGTCCGTACTGCCCTACTTATGAACGTCATTCCCCTCTCCCAATCATCAAATACCATTTGTGGTTTATAAAACCCGAACCGCAATTTTCAATAAATCTTCCAGATCCGCCCTCTACCATCTGAAATAAATATCAATCTATTTCAATTTTGCGGTAAGACAACTGGACAATCAACCGTATACGTACACGCCGTTTATTTAAAAACCACCCTTAAAGCCAGCTGTGGCGGAAATAGCACAATAAAAGACCCAGCTTTCGTATTTGCAATAACAGAACCCCCATGACCCCGTAAAAGCAGAGCATGATTTAGAAATTGCAAGTCTAGTTTCGACCAAATGAATCAGTTATGGTTAATTTTTATTGAAAAATTGTCGAAAATACTTCACCCTGTGTGGGGCAGACTGTCGATAAACTACATACCTAACATTATGAAATTTAACTGCAAAATCTCTTTTTGGAATATAAAACAAGACGGCAATAAGATACTAAAAATTAACCCGTTTTTCACTAATTTGGTGTTGAATTAGTTAATGAAAATTGTGCCAAATGTAGCAGACTTGAAAAGTGGGGCGAATAGCTGTTCTTCCCGACGCCATCAAATGGCCCGATTGTCGACCTAATTAAGCACATAACAACGACGCGCGGATGAACTGGAAAATTGGTGTTAGTTCTCTTGAAATCCGTACCGTTTAAGGCGAATGGCCTGAATTGGAACAAAGGGCATGACGGACAACAAGGATAGCTCTGTGACAGACAAAACCAAACCTGGACACATGGGCATAAGAGCAGCTCAAGAACTGTTTGCACCAAAAGATGGAGAGCAAAAACACTTCGTCCCAGCTGATCCTAGGGCCGATACAGGCAGTCTTGCAAATTCGGAAGAAGAAATCAATGGTACGGAAACGAAAGACGACTGGAAAATAAATCTGTCGGAGGTCTGCCGTGCAGATCAGGATGCATTGCTCGGCTGTCTCACCGCTCTTACAAAAATTTTTGATGATCCGCGTACCGCTGAGTCACTGATTTATGGGCTTCCGCTTGAAGAAAATAAACTAACACCGCAACTTTTTGTTCGCGCCGCACAGCGTGCCGGTATCAGCGCGCGAATTTCTAATCGACGCCTTGAGAAAATTCCCGACGTCGTCTTGCCTTCTGTCGTACTTTTGACAGACCGTCGCGCCTGCATACTACTTTCGCGCAAAGACGGGTTTGCTCAAATAGTTTTTCCTGACACCGGGGAAGGAAGCCAATCTATTGCTTTGGAGGAATTGGAAGCAATGTATGCGGGCTATGCTATTCTTGTCAGGCCCGCTTTCAAATATCGTGTGGATAAAGATGAAAGTCGTACACCCAGGAAAGGTTCCTGGTTTTGGGGGACTATGTGGCAATTTTGGCCAACATATCTTCAAGTCATAATTGCTGCCTTTTTAATCAACAGCTTTGC
>Ga0315336_1001445_pt1 | contig 46236 bp, 39 predicted proteins | sample ASW5metaG_FD_204512 | JGI IMG/M metagenome (GOLD analysis project Ga0315336, IMG submission 204512) | Ammonia-oxidizing marine archaeal communities from Monterey Bay, California, United States - ASW #5 | ecosystem: Environmental > Aquatic > Marine > Intertidal zone | place: USA: California... | reverse complement strand
TATAAATCCTTAAATGTCTAGCATCTTCTCTTCTATTGGTTTGGCAGAATTCCTTGCTCTGGGCGCTTCCCTTTTTTATTCATTCACTTTTATTTTTTTGCGCCAAGGTCTTCGCGGCGGTTCTCCTCTGGTGGGCGTGTTAATTGTGGATAGCATTGTAGGTGGAATCTTCTTGATCGCAGCTATAGGCCGCGGCACTCTTCAAACATCGGATTTGGCTCCTGTTCTATGGTTTGCTTTGGCAGGCTGTGTCGGGCAGGGCTTGGGGCAGGTTGCCTCATTTCTTGGTATTCAGCGAATGGGTGTGAGCCGCGCAGCACCGATACAAGGGGCTGCTCCAGTTTGGTCGATATTTCTTGCGATAATCTTTTTGGGGGAGCGGCCAGGTCTCTTGGTTTTGATCGGGGCTGGAGCTGTCGTCACGGGTGTTGGGCTGCTCTCACAATCTCGAGAAAATGATGGGAAAGGGAGAATTGCGTTGGGTTGGTTCCATTACGCACTTATATTTCCTGTCGGGGCGTCTCTCCTTTTTGCAGTGATGCCTGTGTTGGCAAAGTTTGGATTTTCCTACCAAGATACGCCTTTGGTTGCGATTGGTGTTGCTTTTGGCTCTGCGGCGGTTTTCCTACTTGTGCTCCGATTCGGCACGGGAATAGGGGGCGATCTTCGGGCCGACAGAGGGTCCCTCCGGTGGTTTGGCTTTGCAGGGCTGACTACCAGCATCTCCGCCGCTTTATTTTGGACCTCGCTCACTTTGGGTGAAGTATCCATCGTGATGCCTTTGAGCCGCCTGGCGTCTCTTTGGGCTGTATTGTGGAGCTATCTTTTTTTGGGGGACATGGAGCGTGTTACACCTCGCATTTTCTTCGGGGCTTTTATAATCGCGGCGGGGGGTGGACTGATTATGGCATTTAAATAGTTTTAAATTGGTTGTATTTTCTGACAAACTATATTTTAAACCCAGTAGTTTTGGAGAAAGACGTTATGGTAGGTGCTATGAGGATGAGTCTTCCCCCTGGACGCGGAAAGCCCGAAAAAGAAATGCGAAAGGCCCAGGGAAAAGGCTTTAAACTACTCGGCCATTGCGATTTTGGAGGGCCGCATATGGGCGATGTGATGCAAATTCTCCTCAAGGATCAGTTTCTCTTGTGCGGTCATATTGGGCTTACCCGGGCTGGTGTCAGTGTTTTAGACGTTTCTAATTCTTCAAACCCTCGCGTTGTAAATCAAATTCCAGCTCCTCCGAACACCCACAATACGAAGCTCCAAATTTCGGGCGACATTATGATTGTCAACAACGAGAAATGGGGAAGCGGAATTCCGGTCAAGGCAGGGATCGATATTTACGATATATCTCATCTCCCTGATCTGCGCCTCATTTCATTTTTTAATGTCGGGGGAACCGGATGCCACAGGATGTGGTTCATCGACGGGCGTTATGCCTTTCTTCCAGGCGATGATGAGGAATACTGTGATCAGTTCTTGCGCATTGTTGATTTGTCGGACCCCACACGGCCTGAAGAAGCCGGCCGCTGGTGGGTTCCCGGGATGAAAAACAGCGAAGAACGGAACTGGCACCATATGCTTACTCATAAAAAAGATTCTGAGGGCCAGTACGTGGACGTGGAGGGAGTCACTCCTGGCCTAAGACCCAAGCGGGTGGCCCTTCATACTCCCTATGCATTTGGGGACCGGGTTTACAACGCTTGGTGGGATTCTGGATTTATCGTCCTAGATATTTCAGACATATCGAGTCCAAAATATGTGAGTAGCCTGGACTTGCCCCCCGAGGAGAGCGCATCGACACACTCTATTCTGGTTCTCCCGGAGAGGAAGCTCTGTGTCGTCGTGGATGAATTTATTGCTTACGATTGCTCGGACATGCAAAAACAAATTCGGGTGGTCGATATCAGCGACGAGCGAAGTCCGAAGGTTCTTTCTATGCTGCCTGTTCCCGAGGGGGATTTCGTGGATCACGGGGGTCGATTTGGCCCTCACAACTTGCACGAAAATCGGCCAGGTTCTCTCATAGACCAAGATCATGTTTATCAGTGTTACTTCAATGGTGGTCTTCGGGTTTACGACATTAAAAATCCGCACGATCCAAAAGAAGTTGCCCACTATATCCCCGCAACGCCGAACCGAGAACCGGTTAGCATTCAGGGGTATGAAGTTGTTCAAACCCAAGTGGATGACATCTACGTTGCTACCGATGGGCGAATTTTTTTAAGCGAACGACTTGGAGGCGGGGTATGGATCCTCGAAAGAGAATTCTAAATTAATTTGGTTTGGGGAAAAGAAAAAGAAACGCTTTGCCGGGTGTCTTAGAAGAAATATTCAATGAATTGCGAATAGGGACGGTATCTGAATGAAGCTGATGTGCTACTGCAAACATTCAGAGCCGGTCTCACTTGCAAGCCTAGGCGTGCTGATGGAAAACGGACTGGTTGGGAACTTGAGGGGAGGGTACGCATGCAGTCTGATGGAAAAAGGTGATACCCAAGGGAGAGAGAGCGCTTCGCTTCGGATTCCGCCAAATGTTTTTAGCTATCTCCACATTGGGCCGGCTGCCCGGCATGCAGCAGCTGAGGCTAAGAAGTACTTGGAAACCATGCTCAATCAGATTTGTCGGCGACTGGTTTTGATGGCGAAATCCTTTTTGTCCCAGTTCCGATGCCCGACGTCATACCCTCTGTCGTCCTAGGAAAGTGGTTGCTTCGTGGTGCTCCTATTCCGAACATCTCAATGAGGCCGGTCTCAATCTCGACCATAAAATTCCCTCTGCCTGGATTGAAGCTAACAGCACCATCGTCGGCTTTACCTGGACATCGTGAAGCCCGAGGTGACTCAGGAACTCGACTATGAAGCCGAACTTGCTCTGGTCATCGGAAAAATGTGGTGGGACGTTCCCGAGGAAAAGGCCTATGATGTTATCTCTACGGGAACCCCTGAGGGGATTGCCAATGGAAGAAAAGGAGCCGATTGCTTCCTCAAGGAGAAAAATTTTCTGGAATCCGAGATAGAAGAGGTGGGCTGTCTTCGCAATAAGATTGTGGACGGGCTGGTCCACGAGAAATCTTGGACGTGGTAACCGACCCAAGGTTCTTTCCAAGTAAGGGCCGAGCGGGCGATCCGTCTGCTTCTTTTTCGTTAGACGAGCGTGATCGCAGATGGGAAGCTACCCGGGCCATAATGGATGAGCGTGGAATCGACTGCCTTCTTGCGATCGGGCGGGGAGCGAACGGAAATGGAAGTGTCCGCTGGCTGGACGGGGGTGATTTTGGGGAGCGCAGTCTCGTATTCCCCAGGAAGGGAGATCCCCTTACATCCCGAACACTTCAGAATTGGGGGAAGTGGTATACCGAGTGTTGCTTTGAAGGTGTTCGCTACAGGGGTCATGAAGGAAAAGTCAGCATCGTTGCCAGTGATGCTATCCAAGAGATGGGATACGAGAAAGGTGTTGTTGGAATTGTTGGCCTGATCGGTGGCGGCTTTGGTTCCGAGGGCGTGATCCCTTACATGACCTTCCAAAATCTCAAGCGTCTCCTCCCGGGGGCCACTTTCTGCGATGCATCGGACATGATTACGATGCTGCGGATTATCAAATCATCTGAAGAAATTACCATGATGGAAAAAGCTTCTGAGATGGCAAATATCGAGATTGACACGGTCCTCCGTTATGCTCGGCCTGGTGTTAGGGAGTGCGATGTATATGCCGAAATGTATTCAGCGAGTCTTCGGGCAGGCAGTGAGTCGGGTCGTGATAGTTTCGGAATCCTGTCCTCAGGAAAGGGATGGCCCGTGAATCGAAGGCCAACGGACCGTATTCTGCGGAGGGGTGATATGCTTCAGGCTGGATTTTATGCTCGATACGGTGGCTATTGGAGCCATCCCCACACTGCGATGTCTTTGGGCCCGATAGATGATGAGTTCAAGCCGCTTTACGGGGCGGTTCGTGAAGCAGTATATAATGCCCTTTCTGCTTTAAAGCCGGGAACGCCTTGGTCCGAAGTTGATCGCGTTGCCAGTGAACCCATTGTCAAATGCGGTTACTATCATGAAATTCCTCAGATTCATGGTGTGGGAATCGATGGGATTGAACCGCCGATCACGACGGTTTCTGCTGGCGAGATCCCCCGGGATTCCCCCTGGCGGGAATCCTTCGTCGAAGGAACCCTGGCTTCTAATCCGGAATGGAGGGACCTCGCTGGAGGTCGCTACAGCTCCATGCCTGATTTCCAGGTTGAGGCAGGAATGTCGCTTGCAGTCGAAGTAAAGGCAGTGACGGAGGACCGACTTTTCCTTGAGTTTGGGCCTCAGGTGATCGTAGAGGAAAACGGCCCACGTATCCTTACACCAGATGCCATGGATGTGATTGAGTTATAGTGGGATTTTTTTGGTATCCAGGCCTCGGATTGTGGACGAAGCTTGCCCCTCACTCTCTAAGTGTTTCCTTTTCAATATGACTTTGAGCCTAAGTATTTTTCGGTAGTAATTTAAAAGGTAAGAAATTATTGTAGATTGCAGCCGCAGAATATTCTCAGAGTAGCGAATTGCTAATCTTATTTTCCATAGCCCTTCCATCAGGGCTGAGCGTGATGACAGCGGAACAATTAATTCCTTCCAGACAGCCAAGAGTTTGATCATGAAAAAGTTCTTGGGTGGGGGTTAGACCGTTCTATCCTGCCCACGGGACCCCGTTTACGATTCCAACGGGAGGTTTTCCTTCCATGATGCGGTGGATATTCGAGAAATATAGCTCGACCTCTTTCACTAGATTTTCATCGTCTCCACCCGCGCAATGGGGGGTGGCAATCACGTTGGGTAGCATTAAGAGGGGATGATCTGTCGGAAATGGTTCTGGAGTAAATACATCCAGCCCCACTCCTCCCAAGTGGCCTCCATCTAAGGCATCGTAAAGTGCATGTTGCTCAATGAGAGGGCCCCTTCCGATGTTTATAATGAGCGCTCCCTTTGGCATTGCACGAATTTCTTTTTCTCCCACGATTCCTCGGGTTTGATCGTTGAGGCCGACGCCGACGACCAAGGCCTCAGACCACTCGAACAACTCCTCTTTTCCAGTTGGTTTTGCACCAACCGTTTCGTCCAGCCAGGTTGGCAAGGGAGTTCGATTCCAGTAACGAACTTCTATTCCAAAAGCACGAGCTCTCATCGATATTCCTCGGCCGATGTCCCCAAGGCCCAGGATGCCAAGCCTTAAATCTCTCAACGGCGTGATACCTGTCAGTTGGGCCCAGTTATAGGCGCTCCCATCGGCGCGAGTCGGCGAGGTAGGTCGATTCGATCCCATCTGTGCGGTGTGCATAGATTCTCGAAGATTTCTTTTTAAATGAAGAAGAAGAGCCAGCGTGTGGTCTGCTACAGAGTCTGAAATTGGCATCGTAAATGTTGCGACAGGAATTTTGTGTAAGGCAGCCTCTTTGGGTTTTAGGCGTTCAAAAAAGTAACCGCCTGCCTGGATGAGTTTAAGGCATTTGCCATGACGGTAGAAATTAGGTCCTAGTGTATCGTTTTCGCAATAATAAAATTCCGCCTCCTCGAGGGCTTTCAGTCTTTTCTTCTCATCAGGCTCCATGATGAAGTCGATTTGGTCCTCGGCGAGGGCATCATTGATCCTTTTCATGATTTCGTTCGGAATAGGCCTGTTTTGCAAGGCTCTCAGGCAGGGAAGTGTTCCACTCACAACACGAGTTTTTATCATAAAATCTCCTCGTTTACTTCAAATTGAAATGGCATGTTGCATGAACGATAGATAACTGGCGAATTATAAGCGAAAGGCTTCTTGTCCATTATACGGATACTAGATGGTATAATCGGTAAGTTCCAAACCCCACGAATTCAGAAACTGGGGAATGCGTGTTTCCCCATTCATTTTGGAGAGGATGTATATGGACCCGATAAAGGTTTACACGAGACACGGCTGATTCTCCTGCGCCAGGACGAGAGAGTTTCTCTCGAATAAAGGGATCTCTGTAATTGATCGTGATGTAGAAAACGATGAGGAGGCGGCCCGTGAGCTACACAATATGGGTCTCAAAATTTTGCCCGTTGCGGTACGGGGGAGTAGCCGAGTCATTGGCTTCAATGCCAAGGAACTGATCGAAACATTCGATTTGGATAGAGGGGGTGATGAGCTTCCAGAACCTGAATGGATGCTCGAGAAGTTTCAGTTCGTTTTCGAGGCAACAAAGCGTGCCGTGCGGCAAATATCTCCGGACAATCTCACCTGGGAGACTCCGAAGCGGAAGCGTGACCTTCGCATGCTCACGTGGCACATCTTCGAGCGGGTACGGGTTTGTCTCAAGTCGATAGAGGCAGGTGAATACACGCGGGCAGCCGTGACGAATTACCGGAAGGATATGGACTATGAGGCTGCGGGTCTCCATACAGCGGAGGATATTTGTAGATATGCCGATGGAGTAGAAGTGGAACTTGAGCCCTATTTGATTGGCGATAAGTTGAGTTTACTCGAGAAGTCTGTACCGACTTACGCGGGCGAGAAGACGCTTCACCAGCTTCTCGAACTGGCGCTGGCCCACGGCTTTCAGCATTTGCGCCAGACTTATGAGTATCTCAAAATGCTGAAAATTGAGCCGGATCGCCCTCTTGTTCCCAGCGATTACGAGGGGATACCGGTAACAAAGGATCTTTTCTAGAATTATTTTTTTGCAAAAAATAAGCAACAAGGATGGGTGAAAAAAGAGGCAACCGTATTGCACGATTTGAAGATCAGATATTCGACAAAATAGTTATTCTCGGTTCTTGGCGAATACGGCACTGGATTGTATTGCTTTAAGAACAGATTCCGGGGTGAGTGGCAGGCAGTTTAAGTTCTGACTAGCCGGGTCGCAGATTGCATCTGCGATTGCGTTTGCAATTGCTGGTGCTGTTGGGATGAGAGGCACTTCTCCCGCTCCTTTTGCCCCATAGGGGCCTTCTGAATCTGCGCACTCCACAATTAGATTCACCACCTCTACAGAGTCAAGGCTAGTGGGGATATGCATGTTCTCGTAGCTTGAATTTAGGAGATGGCCTCCCTCGTGTGGCAATTCCTCAGACAGAGCAAAACCCAACCCCTGAGCAATTCCTCCTTCTATTTGACCTGAGAGGGTTAGAGGATTCATGGCGAATCCCACGTCTTGGGCACTGACGATTTTGACTACCTGGACCTCTCCCGTTTCGAGATTGACCTCCACCTCCGCCATTTGAGTAGAGAATTCTGGACCTGGGCGGGAAGGTTCGGGGTGACCTTCTACATTCGTTGGTTCATGGGGCGGGTTGATTCCTCGGTACGCCCCCCTGCCCGTTGGCGGCCCTTCGCCCGACCAGAGTGCAGCATTTGCCGTTTCAGCTAGGCTGACCATGTGCCGAGGGGCTCCCCGTACGGCTATGAATCCTTCAGAGATTTCAAGATCTTCAGGGGAAGTCTCCAGCATGCCAGCAGCCTGAACTAATAATTGATCTCGAGCATCCTCTGCAGCTCGGCGCACCGCGTGACACATATTAAAAGTAGTACGGCTTCCCGCCGAAATGGCATCGAACGGAGTTGTCTCCGTGTCGGCTATGCGGACATGGACTGCATCAGTGTCGGACCCAAGAACTTCAGCTGCAACTTGGGCGATAAGCGTGGCTGCACCGGTGCCAAGGTCCGAGCAGCCAGCTAAAACGGCGATGCTGCCATCCTCATTGACCTTGACCACGGCCCCCGAAGCTCCTCCCCCGGTGGGGTAGCGTGCACAAGCGATTCCGTATCCGCGACGGAATTTTTCCGAGCCAGGCGTTTTTCCCGTTGCTTTGTCTTGGTTGCCTCGCTCCTGCCACCCAATGGCTTCTGATGCCTGTTCCAGGGTTTCTCGAAGACTCACGCTTTTCATCCGAGTACCTGCAGGGTCGGTATCACCCTCCTCCATGGCATTCATGAGGCGTAGGTCCAGAGGATCAATATTCAATTCGTGTGCAATTCGGTCCATATGGCGCTCGCAGGCGAATGCAACTTGGGGAACTCCCAGCCCTCGGTATGAGCCGCTAGGGGGGAGGTTCGTGTAGACGAGAAGAGATTCAACCTCTGTATGCTTGATGCGGTAGGGCCCGGGGCAAGTGTAGGAAGATTTTCCCAAGACGGCGGGTCCCGTCAGACAGTATGCGCCATTGTTCGAAACTAGCCGCACCTGCCTGGCGATGAGGTGGCCGTTACTTTTAGCCCCAGAGCGAAAGTACATTGAATAAGCATGCCGGGGGGTACCGGTGAGGGTGTCCTCTTCACGGGTTAGTGTTAGCTGCACAGGGCGGCCGGTCTTTCGGCTAAGGAGAACCGCTACCGCCTCGATCATATGCTGAGATTTTCCGCCGAATGCTCCTCCTACGTGGGTGGAAATGACCCGCACAGCGTTTAACGGAATTTCGAGGATCTCCGAGGTGAGGGCGCGTACGATGAAGGCGGCTTGAGTGGGTGTGCGAACAACAGTAATTCCGTTTTCCGCGGGCTCAGCAACAACAGCTCGTGGTTCCAAATAACCCTGGTGGACGCGGGGTGTGTGGTAGGTATCCTCGATGATGTGGTCGGCCTGGGAGAAGCCTTGCTTCACGTCTCCTGAATGAACCCGAATTCGAGCCGCCACGTTGTCGTATCGGATACTCCCAGGAAACGCTGGGTAATTTTCCAAGTCCTCGTGAAGAAGGACAGCACCCTCCGCCATCGCTTCATCCGGGGTCAATAGGACGGGAAGAGGTTCGTATTCTACACGGATTAGGGAGATAGCTTCTCTCGCGGCGTCACTGTTCTCGGCTGCCACAGCGGCGATTCGTTCTCCTGCATAGCGGACCCGGGATGATGCGAAGAGATTTTCGTCCCGGATTAAGCGGCCATAACGTCCCCCTGGCACATCCACAGCTGATACTATTGCGAGAATTCCGGGTACCTTTCGGGCATGGGAGAGATCGAGATGGCGAATCCGAGCGTGTGGATGAGGGCTCAGGAGGAGATGCGCCGTAAGGCATCTCTTCGGTTGCCAATCCTCACCAAAGCGAGAATCCCCCGTCGCCTGTTCAGCTGAGTCAATTCTGGGAATCGGTTTTCCAACGACGCGGTATGTCATATTTTTCTTTTTCTGATTTTTGGAAACAGTTGTTGGGAATATAATCTTTTTTTGTCCGGCTTAGAACCGGGCGCAGGGAATGAGGGAAGAAAAAATGCCTGTTGTGGGGCATTAACAAACAGATCAACAAAAAAAAAGCTTCTCATGAAACCTCTGATTGGAAGTGCTGAAAGGGAGGCAGGCGTTGCCCCTTAGTGCATGCCTAAAGTAAGTTAGTGGCAGAAATTTGTCATTTTTTTTCCTGTTGCCAACCTTCCCGGGGGCCCTATGCGCCAGGATTTGCAGCTTCTCAAAGGAGCAATTGATACCCACAGCCACACATCACCTAGCCTTTTCCCGCGGGTCTGCGATCATGTGGAATATGCTCGGTCTGCCGCCACCGCCGGGATGCGGGCAGTGGTGTTCAAATTTCACCATGGTGACACTTCGGGTCGGATACCAATTATCCGGCAGATTGTAGGAGATGCAATTGAGGTCTATGGCGGAATCACCCTAAATAACTCTGTGGGTGGGTTCAATCCATTTGCCGTGGACACTGCCATTCGCTTAGGGGCAAAGATGGTTTGGATGCCCACGCTGAGCGCGAAGAACCATCTCGAAAAAATGGGAGCGCCGCATTTTCCAGGCCAAAAGCAGGTAGGTAGGGTCCGTCTCAAGGAAAGGCCCCTAACTATTTTCACAGACGAAAAACGACGAAAAATCCTTCCCGAAGTTCGCACCATTTGTCGACTTATCGCAGGAGCCGGTATTTGCCTCAGTACAGGCCATCTTGACCCTGGCGAAGTTCGTGCTCTAATCAAGGTGGCTAAAAAAGAGGGAGTAAAAAATATTATCGTCCAACACCCTGAGTACATTGTTGATGCCACCATTGAAGAACAGGTTGAATTTGCCCGTACTGGTGCCTTGATAGAACACCTGGCTATCTTTTGCTTTACCCACTGGGGCGCCTATCCTACAAAAAAGGATGGTCCTCCCAATTCAGTGAAAGAGCAGGTGAAAATGATTCGTGCTACCGGACCGGGCAGAGTTATTTTGGCAACCGACCTGGGGCAAATCCACAATTCTCCGCCTTGGGAAGGGCTCCGTGTTTTCATTCAACTGTTACTCGAACATGGCATCAAGCCCGTCGAGATTGACTCAATGATTCGTCGCAACCCAGAAAAGGTTCTCGGTCTTCGGGCAATATCCGCGAAAACGAAATGATAATCCACTCGCGAAGAGGAGAGGGGAGTCCAGCGGCTAGGAGTAAATTCTTGGCGAAGAGCGGGACAGATGTTGGTAATATTCTATAACCTGCTCAGGCAGAAAAACACATTTGGCTGCAGGTTATCGATACCTTGGAAAATTTAGCCAAGGTATCCGGGATTCGGGAAATCTTGTTAACGTAGCATTTCGATTTTGCGTGGCGCCTAAATAATTTCACTGCTAGTGTGAATTCCTACTTGGCGGCAAGGTATTTTTTTTGTTTCTGTAAGTGAGATGACATCGGCATATTTGGTGCCCATTTCAAAGGTAGATACCCATGGGAAGATTCCCATCGGTCGCTGCAACAATCCTCAATTACGCCGACGGAAAAATTGTAAGAAAATACGTCTGTCACCGTCGCACGTACGCATCCGCCCGTCACCAGGCCGGCTACGAGAAATCTATCGATGGCAAGATCGTTGAGAATGCTGACGAGAGGGGTGCCGAAAAACATGCTTGGTTTCAGCTTGTGGAGGAGAATATATTTTCTTGTGGAAGAACTTCCTTGCTGATTTCGGGCCCAGGTCGCCCGAGTTAGATTTTTCCATAATCCGGTGATTTTTTGCTCTCCATCGGCCGCTGTCTTTTTCGTCGGTCCGGCGCTGGTCTTTAGAATAAACATTGGGAAGATTCTTTGCACGGGCGGATTCGAGAAGCTCCGTAGTTTTATACACTGCAGACCAACCTTCCTCCCCGCAGGAGTTCCTCCATTCTTCGATGCTTTTTATGATTGGTTTTGGTACGTCCCCGGTGAATTTGTAGAGCAAATCCACCACCAAGACAGCAGGTTACCTGCCGAGTCATCCACGTTTTCCGTAACCGGAGGCCTCAAATATTTCGTGATCCCGTGCAGAGATGAAGCTGTCCCAAATCTGTCCTGGCATCTTAAATCTCCTTATAGCGAAAGTATTGTTGGCGAGAACTCCTTAGAACGGCCAAAAGAATTTTCCGCCATTCCGGCGATAGATTGCACATTTTTAAATTCAATCCATCTTAAAAAGTCAGAGTAGTATAGGTAGATTTTGTCTTATCGGTCCGTCCATGGTCGATGTGTCCCCGTAGGTGTAAAGCCTCCTCGTTATTGAAATACTAATATTTTGGATGCTTCACCGCTGGGATTGGTTTGCCAGGCATATCCAATGTGTCCAGTTTCATTAGGAGTTACTTGAAAGATTTTCCTTCTCTGATAAGTTCAGCGAGTGTCGAATCGGTTCGATCGTATGGAGTTCTCATGAATGGTCCGCCCTCAGCTAGAAGTGGTACAATTAATCGAACCCCATAGGCGTAGAATTTTAATTTTAGGCGAGAGCCTCCCACGATAATTGTCTTCTGCGATTCTTTTCGTAGATGCCCAATTCGGAAATTATAGAGTGCAGGTTGAGGAGCGCATGATCGAATCTCCGTCTCGCCAGTTTGATCCCATCACGCTTGAAGTTCTGAATGAGTCCTTCGTGGCGATTGTCCGTGAGATGCGTGCCAGCATGGTGCGGACGGCCTACTCTTCGATCATATACGAAGGCCACGATTTTTCGTGTGTTCTGGTGGATGGGCGAGGACAACTCGTAGCCATGGCCGAAGATAATCCAGTCCACATTTTCCCGGTTCCAATGGAGGTGGGGGAAATGCTGGAGAAGTTCGAGGCGGATATTCATCCGGGCGATGTTTTTCTCCATAACGATCCTTACACAGGCGGAACTCACTTGAACGACGTGGCCATGATTGCTCCGTTGTTCGATGGCGGGGAAATGACCATCTATCCTGCTGTACGCGCCCATTGGGGTGATGTTGGAGGAACGACTCCGGGGAGTATTTCTGGAAAGAACACCGAAATATTCCATGACGGAATTCGAATCCCTGTCTTGAAGGTTATCGAGCGCGGGGATTTAAATCAGGCCGTCGTGGATATTCTCTTTCACAACATGAGGGTTCCGGACGAGCGGCGGGGAGATTTTTATGCCATGTTGGCGACATGCCATACGGCCCACCAGAGGCTCCGTGAGTTAGCTGGCCAATACGATTGGCCCACTCTCGTCCAAGCCAAGCAAAGGCTAATCAATCGGTCTGAAACCTCAATGCGCCGGCGCATCTCAGGCGTTCCGGACGGTGAATACGTTTTTGAGCATTTCATGGATCATGCGGGTCATTCGCTCGACCCGATTCGAATCCGAGCCCAGATGGTGATTTCGGGAGACGGACTTCGGGTAGATTTCAGGGGAACTGATCCGCAGGTGAAGGGCGCCTACAATGTGGGCCCGGCAATTGCGCCTTCTGCAGTATTTGCTGTTATCAAAGCCTTTCTAGACCCCAAGGGTCCAGTCAATCATGGTGCGTTCCGTCCTCTCGAAATCGTGACCGAGCCAGGCTCGCTCCTCTCCGCGCATTATCCCGCCAGCTGCGCCGGATCGATGGAGGTTAGCCATGCAGTGGTTACAGCGTTGATTGGGGTTGCAGGTCAAATCGCCCCGGATGCCGTGACGGGCGACCTCAAGGGGACCTCAAACCATTTCTATATCGGGGGGAACAATCCCCTCACAGATGAAGCGTTTTTGTTTTATGAGTACCCAGCAGGCGGAACAGGAGGATTCGCCGAGGAGGATGGAAACAATGCGACACGAAATTTTACCGAGGGCGATTTCTCTTCGATTCAATCAGTCGAGGTCATTGAGCATGCTTATCCTCTTCAGATAAAAAGCCTCGAATTGCGCCGGGATTCAGGGGGGGTAGGGTTTCGTCGCGGCGGACTCGGTCTTCGGCGCATAATTAAAGTTTTGTCTAAGAATGCTCTACTGTCCATTTCCTCGGATAAAAACATTATCCCGCCCTTCGGTGTGTTTGGGGGAGGCCCCGGCCACACAAACCAGTTTGTCGTGCTGCGAGAGGAGCAGGCTCTCATGCCTTCGGATACTCCGGGGAAAGTGGCCGGATTCCCCCTTGAATGGGGGGACTGTGTAGTGATGGAGACATCGGGAGGTGGAGGATTTGGTGATCCACTCGAAAGAGAGCCTGTTCTGGTAGAGGCAGATGTTCGTGAAGGCTATGTTTCTCCCGAAGAGGCCCGAGTCGAATACGGCGTCCACTTGGTGGGCGGAAAAGTGGACAAAGAGAAGACTCACATCTGCCGTCAGGATTTAAAAAGTTCCCGGTTGAGACTTCCCCTAATTCAGGTGGGAATTCTCCGAGATAGGGGGTCGAGGCGTTTGTGCTCGATGAATCCCAATACCGCAAACGATTTGGGACTCGAAGCGGGTGCTCTTGTTGAGCTGAAAGGTAATCTTTGTGCTCCTTTAAGAGCGTGGATCGAGGTTGTTCAGAATCACCCTGAAGGACAGTTAGGGCTGGATGCGCTTGGAATGGCTATCCTCCAAGAGGGTACTGGAGGCAGTGTTGTAATTCGACCACTTTTTGTAGGTGCATTCGGTTGAGCAATCCTTATCAGATTCGACCTGGGTTCATTTCACCTCTTCTTATTTGCTGGAGGATGATGGGCAATTGCGTCTAGTGGGTGTGGATATCGGAGGAACATTTACCGACCTGGTTCTCTACGACGAGAACAAGGGGGTCATGGAGGTGGCCAAGCTACTCTCTCGGCGCGGGGAGGAGACAGAGGTCGTACTCGATGCCCTCAATGGTCTGAATCTGGAAATCGCCTCGATCGATCGAATCACTCACGGGACCACGGTGGGCACCAATACTTTACTTGAAAAAACTGGTGCACGGATTGCACTTTTGACCACGGCTGGGTTTCGCGATGTTCTCGAAATTGGCCGTACCCAGCGCTTGGTTCCACAGAGTTTATTCAATTCGAAATTCGTTCGACCAAGGCCACTGGTTCCCCGGAGTCGCCGGCTGGAGGTTAAAGAGCGCATCCTAGCTGATGGAAGTGTTCAACAGCCCGTGTGTGCCGAAGAGATCTCCAACTTCGTGGGGCGGCTTAAGGAGATGGAGATCGAGGCCGTCGCGGTTTGTTATTTGAACTCATATGCCAATGGAGGCAATGAGCGGCGAACGGCTGAACTTCTCTTCCAGGCGATGCCCGAACTGTATGTCTCCCTTTCTCATCAGGTTGTTCCCGAATATAAGGAGTTTGAGCGTTTCTCCACGGCGGTTACCAACTCTTATCTTGGACCGAAAATTCGCGAATACGTCGCTGCCCTGGAGGATCGTTTAAAGGATGTAGGTTACCGCGGGTCTCTTTTCGTTATGGCCTCTAATGGCGGCATGATCGATGCCGAACGCGCCGCCGCCTTTCCCGTCCAGACCATCCTTTCTGGGCCCGCGGGAGGAGTAGTCGGGAGTGTCGCTCTTGCCCGGGAGCTTGGGCTGGATCACTTGATCACCTGTGACATGGGCGGGACCAGTACGGACGTGTGTCTGGTCCGGAATGGCCAGCCCGTCGTCGCCCGAGATAACACTGTCGGCCACCTCCCACTTAAAACGTCCCAGCTTCAGATCAACACGGTCGGTGCAGGAGGAGGGAGCATCGCCTGGAAGGACGAGGATGGCGCTCTTCACGTTGGGCCCAAAAGTGCGGGTTCCAAGCCTGGACCCGCCTGTTATGGGTTGGGGGGAAGCGAGCCTACCGTTACAGACGCCAATCTGGTTCTTTCGCGCTTGAGTCGGAGTACGTTATTGGCAGGGAAGATTCTCCTCCAGCCGGTGCTTGCCGAAAAATCTTTGGCCACTTTGGCCGAAAGTGTGGGGATCGGAAGTGCCGCTGCGATGGCCAGAGGAATCATCGACATTGCCGTGGCGAAGATGGTGAGTTCGATCCGAGAAATTTCCGTTGAGCGGGGATTCGATCCACGGGAGCACACCCTGGTGGCCTACGGGGGGGCGGGTCCCCTTCATGCCGCCTTGATTGCCGCCAGACTCTCGATGGAGCGGATCGTCGTTCCCATATTTCCTGGAAACTTCTCAGCCGTTGGACTTCTCATGGCGGACCCCACCTTCGATAGTGTGAGAACTCATTTCGTTCGTATGGATGATGCGTGCGCATATGCGCTGGATGCCGTTTTCGAGGAGATTGCTTCTGCCCCCGCCGCCCAGCTCCGTAATGCTGGGTTCGAGAAAGAGCGCCGCTTCCGGTCAGTGGACATTCGCTACGTGGGCCAGGCGTTTGAACTGACTATCCCTGCGGGAGAGGGCCCTGGCTGGCTCGAAAGGTTAGCAATAGATTTTCACCGCCACTATAAAGCGCGTTACGGCCATTGTCACTCGGATGAGCCGATCGAAATTGCTCACCTCCGGATACGTGTCACGGGGGAAGTTGAAAAACCGCGTTGGTTGAGACACCCGGAAGTGGAAAGGACATTGGGTGGTGCCCTGATCGAGGAGCGTGACGTTTATTTTCGCGAGCAAATTTCGGCCTGTCCCATCTACGCGAGGGACCAACTTCCTTCAGGACAGCGTTTTTCAGGGCCTGCGGTCATCGAAGAGTATGGTTCGGCCACCCTCGTTCCGCCGGAATGGGAAGCGAGCCAAGATTCCAAGGGCCATTTGCATCTAATTAGGGCGGAGGCGTAGTTGGCGCCTGGCAGACCCGGAGAGTAGGAGCAGCAATGTCGGAACCCACCGGGCACATCGACACATTTGTTTGCGATCACCTGCCGCCGGAGGCGCTCCTCCCGGAGATGAATTATTCCTCCCTTCCCGTGCTGGCCGCCTATCCATCCCGCTTCAACGTGGGGACCGAGCTTCTGGACAGGCTGGCCTGTGGGGATTCTGATACGAGACCTGCGATTCATTTTAAAGGGAAGGTCTGGACCTATTCCGAGCTTCTGGATAAGGCCAACCGAATTGCCTCGGTATTAACTAGGGACCTCGGGCTTATTCCTGGGGGGCGGGTGCTCCTCCGGTCGGCCAATCATCCTCTCATGGTGGCGTGTTGTCTGGGTGTATGGAAAGCGGGCGGGATCGTGATCCCCACAATGCCGGTATTGAAAGCGCGTGAATTGGTTTATGTAATGGAAAAAGCTCGAGTCCAGTTCGTTATCTCGGACGTACGCTTGGCTGAGGATATTCAACGTGCAGAGGAAAATGCGCCTTCGCTCCAAAGGATTCTGTATTTTGGCGATGGAAGGGGGGATGGATTAGAAGCTCTCATGGAGGCGAGCCCGAATACGTTCGCGAATGTGGACACCTCCGCGGCCGATCCTGCTCTCATCGGTTTTACCTCGGGTTCGACGGGAACCCCTAAGGGGACGCTCCATCTCCACAGGGATTTGCTAGCCGTGGCGGACACTTTCGCCGGTGGTTTGCTGAACATCGGTCCTGAAGACATTGTTTGTGGTAGTCCACAAATCGCTTTTTTGTACGGTCTTTGTGCATTCATTCCCGATACCTTGCGGTTTGGGGCCTCGGCCGTATTGCTCGAGCGGGGGACACCGGAAGCATTGCTTGAAGCCATCGAGCGTCATGGTGCCACCGTCTGCTTTAGTACGCCGTCGGGATACACCCAAATGCTCGAAAAAGTTCCGCGCCACGATTTGAAAAGCCTACGGGTTTGTGTAGCTGGGGGGGAGCCGCTTGCCGCCGGAGTTTTTCATGCTTGGAAAGGCGAGACCGGGGTAGAAATCATCAATGGCCTGGGAATTTCTGAGCTGCTGCATATTTTCATTTCCGCAAAAGGTGGGGACATTCGGCCCGGTGCCATCGGAAAGGAAATTTCTGGATACCGAGTCCGAGTGGTGGATAAGGATATGAACGATACGACTCCGGGGGAGGTCGGCCAGATGATCGTAAAGGGCCCCACGGGTTGTCGTTATCTGGATGACCCGGATCGCCAGGAATTATATGTGCGAGATGGCTGGAACATGACAGGAGATCTCTGCCGCATCGATGAAGACGGTTATATATACTACGAGGCACGCACGGACGATATGATCAATACGGGCGGTTACAACGTCTCGGGGCTCGATGTTGAATCGGTTCTGATCGAGCATCCCAAGGTCCGAGAGTGCGCTGTGGTGGGTTCGCCCGACAAGTGGCGAGGCCAGATCGTCAAGGCGTTTGTTGTATTGACCGGGGAGGTGGAGGCGATCGAGGAGACCGCCGCTGAGTTGCAAGAGTTCGTCAAATCCCAGATTGCTACCTATAAATATCCACGTGTGGTGGAATTCGTTGGAAGCCTGCCCCATACCCCCACCGGAAAAATTCAAAGAGGTGCTCTTCGGGAGCTCGAAATCGATCGGAACGCTTTGTCTTAAACCTCCATTCCCGCCTATGAGATGGAACTGACCTGGTTGGGGAGGTGTTTTCATAGGAGAAAGTGCGTGTAAAGTTCTCAAAATTATACAAGTGAAGACTGAAACTCTCGACTTGATTGGCTGTCCAGGGACGACTTTTCACTGGCTATGGAACTTTCGCTCTGAGGAAGGCTAGAATTTTATTCCCGCCAATAACCATTTTACCCACTTATTCCTATCAATGGCTATATAGAAAATACTATTCCGTAGGTTATTTTGGGGCTCGAATTTTCCCATTGACAAGGAAATTTATACCTTGGTACATTTGGTGGACTCCAAGATGAAGAAATGATTTAGGCAGCCTTAGGGCTGATTTCACCTGGTGCGGAAGGGGGGGGGTGCCCTATTTCACCCCACATTATGACGACCTCGAGAAGGAATTCCCTTCGCATGTCCTAGGAGGCGAAGGGAGATCCTTTCTTCAATAGAAGGAGTTCTGCGATGTCCGGAATGCCTATCTTAAGAAACAAGAAAATATGGAGTTTCATTGCCGTTGGGGCTTTGCTCCTCACGGCCCTTTCTCCCATGCAAGGAGAAGCTGCCAAACCCAAAGGGGCGCCTTCTGCGCTTAAGGTCGGTTTCGTCGACTTTTTCTCAGGTGGTGCAGCCACATTCGGCGGGCCTGGAAAGGCTGCCACCGAATGGCTGGTGGCGAAGTGGAATAAAGAAGGAGGAATCAGAGGTGTCCCCATCAAGCTTGTCATCGTCGACGAGGCTGGTGGGCCGAAAAAGCAGGTCACTGAATTGCGTCGCCTGGTGCTGGATGAAAAGGTGGACGCTGTCGTCGGTTACACCTCGAGCGGCAACTGTCTTGCCATCGGTCCTGTGGCAGAGGAGTTGAAGGTCCTCACAATTGTCCATATTTGCGGCACACATCGTCTGACCGAGGATCGCAAGGCGAAGTATGTCTTCCGGACATCGAATAACCAGGCGGCCGACAGCGTAACGGTGGCTCGCTACGCGCTGGCTCTAAAGCCAAATTTGAAAACCATCGCGGGCGCAAACGAGGATTATGCTTGGGGGCGGGACTCGTGGGAAGCCTTCAAGATAGCGATGAAGAAACTGAAGCCTGATGTGAAGGTGGTGGCTGAGCTGTGGACCAGGTTTCAGGCCGGAGAATATTCGGCGGAGATCTCCAGGTTGCTGGCGGAAAAGCCCGACGTCATTCACAGCAGTTTTTGGGGAGGAGGACTGATCACGTTTGTGAAACAGGCGAACCCCCGGGGGTTGTTCAAACAAAGCCTGGTGGTCCTGAGCACCGGTGAGCAGGTGCTCCAAAACGTAGGGAAATCCATGCCGGACGGTGTGGTCGCCGCTCCCCGGGCGACGCCGGGGTATTTCCTTGATCCCGATCCAGCGACCGACGCGATGCAGAAGGAATTCGTGGAGGGGCTTTATAAGCACAACAAGCGCTATCCTGATTACCCCGCCTACCGCACCTACCAGGCTTGGGGGGGGTTGAAGGGTGCCTACGAGAAGGCCATCGACAAGCATGGCAGATGGCCCACCACCGATGAGGTCATCAAAGTATTTGAGACGCTGAGCTGGAAGGTGCCCGGCGGAACCATCACTATGAGGCCCGATCATCAGGCGGTCCATGGTGGGATGGTGGGTCTGACTAAAATGTCCAAGAAATATGGTTTTGCAGTTTTGGAAAAACGCATCCGCCATAGTGCCAAGGACATTACACCCCCGCTCGGGATGAAGACAATGGACTGGGTCCGCAGTATAAAGTAAGCGCCAAAACTGAAATGCCTGCTGATGGCGCGGGCGGTAAAATTGGCCCGCTCGCGCCGTCAGCTTCCAATCTGTTGCCCCGGAGGCGACTGGAAGATCTGAGTAAATGGAAATTCGCCTACTTACCATCATCATCGTCGACGGCTTGAATTACGCTGCAACTTTGTTCCTTATCTCTGTTGGTCTCACTCTCGTTTACGGTGTGTTGCGAATCCTGAACATCTCCCACGGGGGTATTTATGCATTCGGGGCGTACCTGGCCACGTGGCTCACGATCAAGATGCTGGGTGTAGGGCTCAATCCCTATTTAAGTTATCTCATGCTCCTGGCTGGTGCGGTTATCATCGGCCTCATCGCTGGGCCCGCCATTGAACTTCTGCTCCTCCGGCGAATCTATGGCCGTGATATGCATATCCAGCTTCTACTTACTTACTCCGTTCTCTTGATCTTGGACGATATGATGAAGCTAATTTGGGGAATGCAACCCTTGATTGTGAGCGAGCCTTATACACTGCTCGGACAATTTTCGATCGCGCAAATTCTTTATTCTTGGTACCAAATTCTCCTCATTGGAATTTCTGTGGTGTTCGGGGGTCTTCTTATTTGGCTTGTTCGCGGAACTCGCTTTGGCAAATTGGTGGTCGCGGTGATTAATGACCGTGAGGTCAGCTTGGCCATGGGGATCAACGTCAATCTCATTTACACCGTTGCCTTCACGCTGGGGGCCCTGGCCGCCGCCCTCGGGGGTGCGTTCATTGCCCCCACAATCGCAGTCGTACCCGGCTTCGCCGTCGAAGTGGTTGTATTATCCTTCGCCGTAATTGCTATTGGCGGGATGGGAAGCCTGGAAGGGGCAGCCCTGGGCGCATTGATTATTAGCCTGGCGAGGGCATCAACCATTCACCTTTTCCCCGAACTAGAGCTTGTCGTGGTCTACCTCATTATGGTGGTCGTTCTGGCGTTCCGGCCCCAAGGGCTCTTCGGCGAGGTGGAGCTAAGGAGGATTTGAAGTGAATTTCAAGCAGTATCCGCTGATTGGCCTGGTCAGCGTAGCCATCTTGTTGGCGTCTCCCGTTCTATTCCCGAGCTGGATCCTTTTCATCCTGACGAAGGCGCTATTCATGTTCATCGCAGTGCAAGGTGTGGCCGTGTTCCTCCGGGGGGGGATGCTTACCTTCGGCCACGCCCTTTTTTATGCCACTGGGGCCTACACGGTTGGATTCAGTGCTAAGTGGTTTGGCTTTCGCGAGATACTGGTGCTGATTCCCCTCGGGGCTACCGTGGGCTTAATCATGGCTGCGCTCGTTGGGTTTATCATGGCGAGATATCGTGGGGTCTTCTTTGCTATGCTGAACCTAGCGTTTTCGATGATCATGTACGCAGTCCTCCTGAAGTTCTACTGGGTTACGGGCGGGACTGACGGCATCGGGGCAGGGGTCGCCACCGTATTCGGAATTCAGTTTCCGGGTAGCAGCTTCCGGTTCTACTACTTGACGTTGGTGATTGCGGGCCTTGTTGCCTTCGGCCTCTACAGGTTTTTGGACTCCCCGCTCGGTTATTTTCTTAAGGCTTTGGCGGACAATGAAATCCGAATCGAATACTCGGGCGAGTCGACATTCCGTGTCATTTATGTGACCTACATCTTATCCGGTGTGCTTGGCGGAATTTCAGGTGTCCTGGCGGCTTTCACCATTGGCCACATCGTCCCCGAAGATGCCTTCTGGATGCAGTCCGGTGAGTTTGTTTTCATCGCGCTCCTGGGAGGCTTTGAATCCGTTTTTGGTCCTTTCATGGGCGCAATTGCATTTGAGTTGATTCAGACCTACGCGTCAAAGTATTTCCCTTTGGCTTGGCAAATGACGCTGGGTGGAATCATGCTGCTCATTATTCTTTTTCAGCCTTTAGGGTTGTGGGGACTCTACGAGGCGGTTACGCACCGCTTCGGAGGTAGACGAGGGGCGAGTCACCATTGAATGACAACGGACTGATTCTGCAAACAATCGACCTGACTCGATTTTTTGGTATGGTCAAAGCTGCGGATGGTATCAATGTCGAGATTAAGAAAGGCGAATTTGTGGGTATCGTCGGGGCCAACGGCTCTGGTAAGACCACCTTCTTGAACTTGGTTACAGGCTATCTTAAGCCTCAGCACGGCCGCATCCTTTTTTTGGGCCAGGAATGCACGGGCCTGTCCCCGCGAAGCATCGTAAAGTTGGGTCTTGCGCGCTCTTTCCAGATCCCCCAAATTTATACCGGCCTAAATGTATTAGAGAACTTGCTTCTTTCAATGTCGGCACAGGCGGGAAAAGGCACTGCTTTCTGGAAACCCCTGCATCAGGAATCGTGGATCCAGGAGGCCTCTGAGATTCTGGGGCGTTTCGGCCTGGATTCCTATATCGATCGTCCTGTGTCCGTGTTGCCGGAGGGCGGCAGAAAATTGCTCGATATCGCCCTTTCATTTGCTCTCAAGCCAAGTCTCCTTCTCTTGGACGAACCTACCAGCGGGGTTAGCATCGAAGATAAGTTCAAAGTCATGGATACCATGGTCCCGATTTTAAAGGAGAGCAACATTACAACTATCTTCGTAGAGCACGATATGGATGTTATTCACCGCTACAGCCATCGCGTTCTAGCTTTTAACGAGGGGAAGGTCATTGCCGATGGTCTTCCGCAATCCGTCCTTGATGATCCTGAGATAAGGAAGGCCGTTCTCGGCCACGAATAGATATGCTGAAGTTAGACGGGGTCCAGGTCAGAATAAGAGATCTAATCATCCTTCGCGGGGTCAGCCTGGAGGTCCCCAAAGGAGGGCTCATCGGGCTCGTTGGCCGAAACGGTGCAGGAAAAACCACTACCCTAAAAAGCATCATGGGAATCCTTGCCGTGCGAAGAGGAAATATCGTTCTTGATGGAACCGACTTGCTGGAGGTACCTGGACATCGGCGGGCACATTTGGGCATCGGCTATATGCCGGAGGAGCGACGTCTGATCGGAGAGCTCACTGTGGAGGACAACATTCTAATGCCGGCCTGGGCAACTCGCCTCGAAAATAGCCGAGAGCGATTGGCTTACATTTACAAATTGATGCCCGAGGTCCAACAGATGGCCGGGCGCAGGGCTTCTCAGTTGAGCGGTGGGCAGCAGAAGATGGTAGCTCTGGCACGGGCATTGATGAGCGGCAATAAGTTACTTCTCCTGGATGAGCCTTTTGAGGGTCTTTCCCCGGCCTTTGGCGAAAAATTGGCCCAGACTGTACGGGAGTTGAAGCAGGATGGAATTTCAGTGTTAATGGCTGAGTCCGACCATAGGCGGATCGAGTTTGCCGAGAATATTTTCACCATTGAAAGAGGCGAAATCATTGAGCAACCCATGGGGTAATAACCGGTTTTTTCCCCATCCTTCTCCCCTTAAATATTCAATAATGTCATCCCATTCTTATTTCCAATTAACAAACGCACCCACTGAAAATATTTTCAAGACGATGTTGCGGGCAAAGTTTGGGAGTAGATTGGCAAGCGGAAGATTTCAAAAATAGGCGAAAACAACACGTATTCCCAGCGTGTGACTCTCGACAGATGTTGGTGATTTCATGCGGTCTCCTTCAGTTCGACCTAGCAGCTGATGGGCTGGTCCAATTTGGGGGTCGCCAATCGGGTTTCGTTGCGCCATGGAAATGTATAGGACGGCTAAAAAAAGACTTGCTAATTATTAAACATAACTATCGTGCTGATGGGTTTTTTCATGGCCTGCCACCTAGTGGGCGGGGTGGTTTCTGCTAGATTTTATTTTCCGGCCGATTGTTGATAGGTACGCTGACAGGACGTTTCACGGCTTCCATGGGACCGTCTTTTCACAGGCGTAGAAGCAAACATTCACCTGCCAATCGGTGTCGTTTTGATCAGGGAAATCCATCCGGTAACGTGCCTCATGGCCCTCGATCCGATTTTGGGTGGCTTCGACTGTTGCACGCACCGTGAGGCATAATTTTTGGCTTCGAAAATCAACGCTTGAATGCATAAGGTGCTGTGTGTTTTTAGATTTCATGTGGGTTGGTCATTGGAAATTCCGATTTTGAGCATTTAGCTTTCATCCAGGCGCTTGGCAATGGGTTCGCGTAGCATGGATAAGTATTCATGCGCATAAGGCGGGAGGTAGCGGTCTGTCCGCCGAAAGAGACCAATATGCTTTTTACCGAAAAGATGTGAAACGCTAATAGCGTGTGGCTTGTTGGAGCCCGTGGGTCGTTGCCATAGTGCATTGACGATGGCTACCCCCATTCCCTCCGAAACGGTTTCGTTGATGAGGTTGTAAGAGGATGAATCAATGATCACATCGAAAAAGAGTTTTTCTTGGTGAAAAGTGTTTTCGATATGTTGCCGATCGGCGGTTCCTTTTTCGAGTAAGATAAGGGGGTAGCCCGTAATTTCGGCAAGTTGGATATCCATTCTTATTGTGAGGGGATGATCTTGGGGGCACAAGAGAAGATATTCCGTCTCCCCCCATTTTTCGAAGGTAACGTTTTCCACCAGTTCAGGAGCCGACCCGAAGGCCAGGTCTACTTCGCCTTCAATTACACTCCGTAGGAGGTCGGTCCAATTTTTTTCCAGTATGGAGATTTGAACGCCCGGGAACCGCTGTCGGAATTGAACGAGTATGTCTTTGTGTTCTTGGAGGATAAGCATGGGTGAGGCCTCTGCAAAGATCAGGCGCCCGTGGGCCTCGGCCCGCAAGTGGCGTTCGGTTGAATCGAGCGATTCGAAAAATTGAGCGATGGCGTTAAATAAATATTCGCCGCTTGGGGTGAGCTGAAATTTTCTCCCCATGATTTGGTAGAGCTTGATGCCCAGGCTTCTTTCGAGCTCTTTTACCCGAATACTTAGTGCGGGTTGTCCAATGGAAAAGGGGACCTGGCGAGCGGCACTCGTGAATCCTTTGTATTTTGCGACATAATAAAAGTATTCTAGCTGGCGTAAATTCATCATGACCCGTGGACCCAAAATTTTCGCGGAATAGAAGAGATTTCTCTTTTAAGCTAATTATTTCAAACGAAGTACGCAGAAAATTCTTCCGATGTCATTGTCCATAAACCATTAATTTTTGCAATAGATGCAATTTGGTTTTTTGACATTGTGAACCGGGTCCTCGGGTTTTAAATTTACAATATTCCATTGGGGGTGAAGGGCCGGTTTCGGGGCGAGAATTTACTGAGATTGCTGTGCGGGCGTTCTTACGGTGTCCTCTTCCCCCGGGCGGAACCTGCACCGCGGCTCCAGGATCGTCCGGTTTCTCAGTCAACGGAGAGATTAGAGTGGCACCTTCCTATCTAGAGCTTCGGCAAAATACTCAATCCCGGGACCGCAGCTTGCGCGACAAGGTTATGACACTCGAAGAGGCGGCTTCCCACGTCCACGACGGTGACCACGTTGCTATGGGTGGTTCTGTCGCCTCTCGGACATCCTTCGCGATGTTGTGGGCCTTGATCCGAGCCCGAAAAAAAGACCTTACATTTTCGCGTTCCATCGTTTCGACTGAAGGTGATCTTATTTTTGCCTCGGGAATCAGCCGTCACATTCTCACCAGCTGGTTCAGCCAAGGAATTGTTTGGGGTGTCTCCCGGGTCATGCGACACTACACTGAGAAGAAACTGGCCCATTTCGAGGAATGGAGCCATATGTCCATCGGTCTCCGCTACCGGGCCGGGGCTATGGGAGTTCCCTTCCTGCCCATGCGCTCCATGATGGGATCCGATGTCGCTGGTCTTCTGGACAATCTTCATGAAATGAATTGTCCATTTACCGGAGAGAAGGTTCTTATTGTTCCGGCACTCAATCCCGACGTGGCGCTCATTCATGTCCAGCGCTGCGACCCTTACGGAAACGCACAGCTCGATGGCCTTACGTTCATGGATGTCGACATGGCCATGGCGGCGAATCGGGTGGTCATTACGGCCGAGCGCATCATTTCAAACGATCAAATTCGCCGCTCGCCGGACCAGACAAAAATTCCATTCTTCACCGTGGATGCCGTGGTGGAGGTTCCTTATGGATGCGTACCCCATGAGTGCTTCGGCGTCTACGAACCTTTTTACCCGCATATGGATTACTATGCCGAGCTAACCCGGAAGGACCCCGAAACCGGTTGTAATGAATACCTGAACCGTTTTTATTACGAGCCTGCAAGTTGGACCGAGTACCTTGATCGGATCGGCCTGGATCAGCTTCTGGACGCGTCCAGGAAGGGGGTGAGCATCTATGACGACTGAGGCGGGAAAATTTACGGCCTCCGAGCTTTTGTGTGTGATGAGCGCAAGAGTCCTCGAAGAGGGTCAGATAGTCTTCGCAGGTGTGGGGATTCCTATTTTAGCCGCGACGCTGGCCCAACGCCTTCACGCGCCGGGAGTTACAATTTTGTTCGAAGGCGGAATCGTCGGGCCCCATGTGGTTCCAGGGGAACTCCCCCCCACCACTAATGAGCAGCGTGCCTCCCGGCGTGCGAACATGATTCTCAGCATCACCGAAGTCCTCCTTTTACTCCAGCGGGGCTATGTCGATGTGGGTTTCATGGGAGGGGCTCAGATCGACCAGTACGGGAACCTAAACAGCTCATTTATCGGCTCGGCTGATAGCCCCTCAGTGCGCTTACCGGGGACGGGTGGCGGGAATGACATTGCTAGCCTCTCGAAGATGATCGTCGCTATGCCCCAGGAAAAACGACGATTTGTCGAAAACGTGGATTTTATAACAAGTCCGGGCTTCTTAAAGGGAGGCTCAAGTCGTAAGGATTCAGGTTTGATCGCGGGCGGGATGTATAAGGTTGTCACGGATCTTGCAATTTTAGGGTTCGACGATGAGACGGGGAGTATGAAGGTTGAAGCGCTTCATCCCGGGGTGACAGCAGGACAGGTTCGCGAAAATACTGGCTTCACGATTGCTGTGGGCCCAGATGTGGGTGTCACGGAGCTGCCCACTGAGGAAGAGCTCGCCACGCTTCGCCACTTGGATCCGGACCGGGTATATACGGCCTAATCAAAATTTTGGAGATGTCATGACTGACGAGATCCGGGAAAAATTAATGGACGAGGTCGATGCCCGGAAGGACAAAGTCATCAACTTGTTGCAGCAATTGGTGCGCATTCCGAGTGTGACGGGAGAAGAGGGCGAGATACAACGGTTCATTGCGCATTATTTGAAAAATTTGGGTTTGGAGGTGGACGTTTGGGAATCGGATTGGGAAGAGCTTAAAAAGCACCCCGAATACGTCCCTGTAACGAGAGGCTATGAGGGCCGGCCCAACGTGGTAGCTGTGGTGAAGGGTACCGGAGGTGGGAGGTCTCTTTTGTTGAACGGGCACACTGATACTGTTCCCAACGGCCCTCGCGACGCTTGGGAACATGAACCGCTTTCTGCCACCCTGGAAGGCGGGAGGGTATACGGACGCGGCGCATCGGATATGAAAAGCGGAGTTGCCGCCATCATTATGGCCGCCGAATGCTTCATGGCGGCAGGCCTGCAGCCCAAGGGAGATGTGATTCTCGACTTTGTAGTAGACGAAGAATTGAGTGGTCACGGAACGCTCGATACGATTCTTAGGGGCTATACGGCGGATGCGGGTATTTGCTGCGAGACGAGCGGTAACGCTATCCAGCCCGGCTGCATCGGCCGAATCTGGTTCGAGATTCTGGTCAAGGGAAAGCCCGCCGGAATCCAGCGCCGCTATCAGGGCGTGAATGCGATCGACTTGGGGTATAAAATTGTTCAGGCTGTGGCCGATCTCGAAAAAATGCGCCTGAAAACCGTTTCCCATCCTCTTTATCCGGAAATTATCGATTCGATTCCATGCATGGTTGGCTCCTTTGAAGCGGGTAGCTTTCCGAGTGCGTTTCCGGACACCTGTCTGATGAAAGGGAGCTTGGCGACCGTCCCTGGCGAAGACCACGACGCTGCCAAGCAGAGTCTGGTCGACCAGGTGGCATGCTTGGCAAGCACCGACCCCTGGATGAAAGACCACCCGCCCGATGTAAGGTTTACCGGCTACTACGCCGAATCTGCTGCAATCGACCGGGACCATCCCATAGTCCGGACGGTTGCCGAATGCTACCAGGAGGTGTCGGGAAATAAGCCTGAGATATCGGGGAGGCAGGGCGCGGCGGACACTCGATTTTTAAATGGGTTTGCAAAAATTCCCACCGTGATTTTTGGGCCGGGCCCCACTACCCAGATGCACGCCAACAACGAATGGGTTGCCGTCAATGATTTGATAGACGCTACGAAGACCCTCGCACTTTCGATCCTCGACTGGTCCGGCGGGGAATAAAAGAAGTGAGAAGGAGAGATTGATGGCAGGAGTAGATGTGAAATTTGGAGTCGCCATGCGGAACTTCACTGCCCATCCAGAGCTTCCCGACGCAGGAGCCCTGCTCGATTACGGCGTCCGCCTGGAAGAGCTTGGATTCGAGTCGGTCTGGGTGTGGGATCACATCTTGCTCGGGGTTGACCCCCATTTTCCCATCCTGGATTCCCTTACCCTACTCACAGCTTTGTCCGCGCGGACGAGCCGTATCAAATTGGGCACGGGCGTTTTGGTCTTGCCACTTAGAAATCCTTTGGTGTTGGCCAAGCAGATTTCCAGCATGGATCAAATTTCGGGCGGGCGCCTCCTTTTGGGGGTGGCATCCGGCTGGTACAAACGAGAATTTGACGCAGTGGGCGTTCCGTTTGAAAAACGTGGAAACATCATGGACCAGAGTATCGAGATCATGACTCGCCTCTGGCAGGAGGATATGGTGCGTGGCGAGTATCCTCCCCATAACCTCCGAAATTCGGTCATGTTCCCAAAGCCCGTTCAAAGGCCGTATCCGAAATTGTTCATCGGAGGTTACGCCGACCGAGTTTTGAAGCGGGCTGGAACTAAAGGGAATGGTTGGCTGACCTATTTTTATACGCCAGAGAGTTTTTCTAAGTACTGGAATAAGGTCCGAAAGTTTGCCGAAGAGGCCGGAAGAGACCCTTCCTCGCTAGAGAGCACGAACCAGCTTCCCATCATGGTCGGAAATTCACTGGCTGAAATTGAAGGCCCGATGAACGAATGGCTGCACACGGAATGGGATTATGCAGACTGGAGCGAATCGACGGCAGATAGCGCCATCATGGGAACGGTGGATGAATGCGTGGAGCAACTTCAGGCGCATATCGATACGGGGGTAAATCGCCTCATCTTCGTTCCGTATAAGTACGAAGCGGAGCAGGTGGATATCCTTGCCAGGGAAATCGTTCCCCGGTTGAAAAGTCTGTGAGGTATCTACCTCTTTTTAGAAACTTGAGGGCTGTGGGTTTGTTGATTCATACGGTTCGCTATGTTTGGAAAAACTAAATGGTGCAGCACAATTATCTTCGATGTGACGGAGAGAATTCATCTTTTATGGGGCAGCCAGGCCTGCTCTAATTCTCCACACCACCCTGCAGCGACGAATCGGACAAGGATGATGCTCTCAAGGGCATCGTCGAAAGTAACATCAAAGCAAACTGGAAATGTTCCGTTAGGCCTGGGATATCATTTGCTGAACGAATGTATGTGGTTAATTTGAGAAGCCTCCGGAAAGGAGTAGAAAGCCGATGAGCATCGAGCGGAGGGAATGGGATTCATTCCGTCATTATTCGAAAGACATTTTTGAGACCATCGGCGCAACGCCTCTGGTAAGGCTTAACCGAATAGCCGGAAGCGAGGGCCCCGGAATATTTGCCAAGGTCGAATGGTATTCGCCCACTGGGAGCCTGAAGGACCGGATCTATCTCAATATGATTTCTAAGGCTGAAGAACAGGGCAACCTGCGGTCGGGGATGACAATCCTGGAATGCTCAACGGGAAACGCTGGCATTTCCTGTGCGTTTGTTGCAGCCGTGAAGGGTTATGCCTGCATAGTCGTTATGCCTGAGGGAATGAGCGATGAACGTAAGAAGCTGATGCGAGCTTACGGGGCCGATCTCGTGTTCACTGCAGGAGGAGAGAGTGATGTGGATCTCGCTCTCGAGAAACTAGAGGAAATCCGTTTGGCGAACGCCGACGATTTCTGGGTGCCCTCTCAGTTCGACAACCTTGACAACAACGAAGCCCATTACCTGACTACGGGTCCAGAGATTTGGGATCAGCTGGACGGCAAGGTCGATGCTGTCATCGCCTCCCAGGGAACCGGAGGCTGGGTGAGCGGTGCAGGAAAATTCATGCGGGAGAAAAACCCAGAAGTACTTCTCTATGCTGTCGAGCCAGAGGAGTGTCCCCTCTTGAGCCGGCGTGGCTGGGGACCTCACGGAATCGAAGGGATTGGAGATGGATTTGTTCCCAAGGCGCTTGATCTCTCCCTCCTCAGCGGAATCGTCACGACCACGACGGATGAGTCTATAAAGATGGCCCAGAGGCTAGCCAAGGAGGAGGGCATTTTTTGCGGTATCTCTTCGGGTTGCAACGTTGCGGCAGCTCTTAAATTGGCTCAGGTTCATTCCAAACTAAGAACCATCGTTACGAATATAAACGACACGGGCCAGCGATATTTCACTACTGCACTCTGCGGGGAAGAAAAACACGTCGAAATCCCTGAACGGGTCCATGAAATGGATTCGTATAGTGCAGGGGAACTGGCCAAGTACTCTGAAGACTGGGAACTGATCAAGTAGGTTTTCTCGGGATGGGCACGAGCGAAGAGACAGATATATGCTTTACGGTCAAATCTTTGTTAACAGTATTCTCCTTGGGGGGATCTATGCCTGTATCGCGGTCGGATTTTCTCTAGTATGGGGAGTGATGAGTATACTTAACATCCTTCACGGGACGTTTCTCATGCTGGGAGGGTATGTCACTTTTTGGCTTTTCACCCTGTTGGGGGTAGATCCATTTTTATCCATTCCTATCGCGGCTGCCTCGATGTTTATCCTCGGCTATGCCATCCAGCGCGGGCTGATCAACCAAATTATTCGGGCTCCTATGTTCATGAGCCTTATCCTGACTTTCGGTCTTCAGCTTATTTTTGTTCGACTGGCTATCTTTTTTTGGACTGGGGATTTTCGTTCCGTACAGCCCTCCTACGCAAGCTTTTCCCTTTCGTTTTTTGGCTTGACGATTCCCTTTATCCGCGCCGCAATCTTTGTTCTCGGGGTACTCCTCACGGGTGCCTTGTTTTGGTTCATGGGGAGGACCCGGACCGGCAGAGCGATACGTGCGACGCGAATGGATCTCGATTCCTCGCAGCTCATGGGAGTCAACATCGCCCGCATATACGCCATTACGTTTGGAATTGGAGCCGCTGTGGCGGGGGCTTCCGGTTCGCTCGTGGGTGTAGGGTTTGCGATCTCTCCGGTGAGTGATGTGGAGTTTTTGTCGAAGTCATTTATCATCTGCACGATCGGCGGGCTGGGAAATATCGCCGGGGCTCTGGCTGGTGGGCTAATCCTGGGTCTCGCGGAAAATTTTGGTGCGCTCTTTCTAGGTCCCGGTCTTCAGAACGCAGTGGGGTATGTCCTGCTGATTCTAATTCTGATTGTCCGTCCCTCAGGACTTCTTGGAAGAGAGGGGTTCGAATAGCACATGTTTAGTCGTTGGTCCTCTCTTCAATGGTTTGTCGTGGGGGCCGGTGTGCTCGGTCTCGTAGTCCTACCGTTTTTCACAGAAAACGACGCTATTCGAAAGTGGATGGATATCCTGATGATTGCCATCCTCGCGATAAGCTGGAATTTCATCGGTGGGTTGACGGGGTACCCTTCTTTTGCCCCTGCGGCTTTTTTTGGGCTCGGGGCGTACACGACGGCTATTTTCATGAAAGCCGGTTTTAGTTTTTTCACGACGCTGGCTTTTGGCGCAGGATTAGGAGCACTTATTGCCCTGATTCTGGGGATTCCCATTCTGCGCCTAAGGGGCCATTATTTTGCAATCGCCACGTTTGGCGTGGCGGAATTTTTTCGAGAGCTGGCCGACAACCTTCGTATTACAGGGGGAGGAGACGGAATTAATCTTCCGCAAATTGTCGGTGGTCCAGATTATTTCACCCGCTTTTTTTACTACTCCATGCTTGGCGTCGCAATCCTGGCGTTTCTCTCGCAATACTTTGTCACTCGTCACCGCGTGGGATTTGGATTGGTCGCCATTCGTGAAAATGAGGATGCTGCAGAAATGGTCGGTATTGATACGACCAAGTATAAAATTATAGCTTTTGTTCTCTCATCCGTATTTCCAGCCATGGGGGGTGGTGTATACGCATACCGCGCTGCGTTTCTCGAACCGATCGATGTCTTCGATATCCTATTTTCGATCAAGGCCATTGTGATGTCTATGCTAGGTGGGGTGGGCACCGTTATGGGGCCGCTTTTGGGTGCATTCATTATGGAATATATCGCTGATTTTCTGTGGAGCCAATTTACTGAATTCCACACCATTTTTTTTGGACTCATTGTTGTTCTGATCGTTCTGTTTATACCCAATGGCCTGATGGCGGTTTTCCAAGAGGCGCGACAAAAAGGGTTCGGCTCCTTGGGCGGCATTTTTTTGGGAAATATCAAGAGATTTCGGATATGAACAATAAGCTTCTTTTGGAGGGAAAAGGCGTTACGAAGCGCTTTGGCGGTCTCACGGCGGTTTCGGGATTGGATTTTTTTGTTCGACAAGGGGAAATTCTCGGTCTCATTGGTCCTAACGGCGCGGGAAAAACCACTCTAATCAATTGCATTACTGGGATGAATCCTCCCGAAGCAGGGACGGTTTTTTTTGAAGGACGCCCGATTGAAAAGCTCAAGCCACACGTTATCGCACGGCTTGGCGTCGCCCGAACTTTTCAAATTGTTCAACCCTTCCCGAGTCTCACTGCCCGCGACAATGTGGTGATGGGTGCGTTGTTCGGCTCGGGAATGCCCCAAAAGAATATAGGCAGGGCACGGGGAATTGCGGATGAAAAGTTAGAGTTTGTTGGCCTATCCGCTCAGGCAGGCCGCCTTGCTTCTCAGCTCACGCTGGCTGAGCGGAAAAGGCTCGAGTTCGCAAAATCTCTCGCGGCGGAGCCAAAAATTTTATTGCTAGATGAAGTCAATGCCGGTCTAAATTCTGCTGAAATCAAGATGGCGATTGATTTGATTCGAAAGGTCCGTGAACAAGGAGTCACCATTTTGGTGATTGAGCACCTCATGAAAGTTATCATGGACCTGTCAGATCGGGTCCTTGTCCTTCATCATGGAGAAAAAATTGCTGAAGGCGCTCCTCGGACAATTGCCGCTGATGAGCAGGTAATTAAAGCCTATTTGGGTGAAAAATATGCTGCTTTGGCGGAGAACTTGAAATGACCAGAGAAGGTATACGCCAGTGACTGATAGTGGAAAGGGCAAGGAGGAATTGTTGCAAGTTCGGGATGTCAAAGGCGGTTATGGCGATGTTCAGGTTCTCTGGGGAGTCGATTTGGAAATTTCCCAAGGGGAAATCGTGGCTATCGTCGGCAGTAACGGGGTTGGTAAAACTACGTTTCTCCGAATTCTCTCGGGTGTCCTCCCACATACGGGAGGCGATATTATTTTTGATGGTAATTCCTTGAATGGTGTGTCACCTGAGGAGATTGTTGCGGGAGGCATGTCGCATGTTCCCGAAGGCAGAAGGCTGTTTGCTGCGATGAATGTTGAGGAAAATTTGTTGATGGGAGCCTATGCTCGTGATCTCCCAGACCGCGAACTGGGCGAAGACTTGGAGCGGGTGTACCGCTTTTTTCCTGCACTCAAGGAGCGGAGAGTCCAGCTTGCTGGCAGTATGTCGGGTGGAGAGCAACAGATGTGCGCGATTGGGCGCGGGTTGATGGCCCGGCCCAAATTACTCCTCATCGACGAGTTGTCGCTTGGCCTCGCCCCGCGTTTGGTGGAGGAACTATGCGGCTTCGTGAGACAGATCAACGAGGAAGGCGTTGCAATTATTCTAGTAGAACAGGATGTCCTAACGGCCCTTGAACTGGCCGGGCGTGCGTATGTGTTTGAGTCAGGAAAGGTTAGGATGTCGGGTGTATCCAATGAGCTTTTGTCCAACCCTGAAATAAAGACGGCCTATCTGGGAATATAGGTCTAAATGGTAGGATATGTATCTGAATAGAATTAAGAAAATGGAATTAAGACAGTTTTTTCATCTGTAAAAGGAGGATTGCGATGACACGTAGAAAATGGTTCAAAGGGCTTTTTGTTGCAGCGGTACCGTATATTCTTGGAGCGGCGATCTTTGCGGTCTCGCCCTCCGCGGAGGGTGCAGGCGTCGTTAAGCTGGGTGCTGCATTACCTCTAACCGGCCCCCTGGCGACGGAAGGAAAAAAGCAGCGAGCGGGTTATGAAATTTGGCGTGCGCGCGTTAATGCGGCTGGTGGTATCAACGTCGGTGGTACAAAAATGAAAGCGAAGATCATCTATTACGACTATGAAAGTAAAACGCCCACCGCCACAAAGCTAGCTGAGAGGCTAATCACTCGTGAAAAGGTTGATCTCCTCCTTGGTCCTTTCGGAAGTGGGGCAACAAAATCTGTCGCTGCTATCACAGAGCGCTATCAGGTTCCCCTGATCGCTCCGGTAGCCAGTTCCGAGCCGATCTTTGACCAGGGCTATAAATATCTGTTCGGCCTCCTCGCACCGAACTCTTTTCTGCCCAATAATTTTTTTGCGCTTCTTAAGAAGCAGAACCCAAGGCCGAAGACAATGGCTTTTGCTACGCGGAATGACTTTTTCCCACGGTATATCACCAAAGCGATTCGGTCGAAAGCGAAGAAAAATGGGTTCTCGGAAGTCTACTACGCTGAGTTCCCCAAAGACTCGAAGGATCATTCCACCTGGCTTACGGTGGTGAAGGGCAAGAAGCCTGATGTCCTTATGGTGGCGGGCTATCTGCCGGACACCCTACTTGCCACGAAGCAGGCGAACGAACTGGGTGTTAATCCGAAAATCCTATTCACCATGGTTGGTCCGGTTTACTCGCAGTTCACCGATGCGCTCGGTAATACTGCGAATAACATACTTACCGCAGCTTGGTGGGGAGAGGCGCTAGATTATAAGGGCAATTTCATTGGAAGTGCTGGTGATTTTGGTAAGATTTGGAGAAAGAAATTTGGAAAAGAACCGGACTATGTTGCTGCGGCTTCGGCGGCGGCGGGCATAGTGGCGCAGCGGGCTATCGAAGAAGCTGGTACCCTGAACAAAAAGAAGGTTCGTGATGCCATTGCTAAATCAAATTTACAGACGTTCTTTGGCCCTGTAAAATTCGATAAGCGTGGCCAGAATACTTCAAGTGCCATCGTTCTTTTCCAGGTGCAGGATGGGAAGCGAAAGACGGTAGGACCTCCAAGCGTGGCCAATGGTAAGTTCAGGTATCCGAGGTAAAACATCATTGCCTAGCGGGTGCGCCATGCTTGATGGCGTGGCGCACCCTTTTATTTAATAAGGCGAATGGGATGCCGACCATAAGGCAATTGAATGATGATGAGGTGCCATCTGCGGCTAGGGACCTGGTCGAGCGGATCAAAGCAAGAGAAAAGCGCGTATTCGGAATTGATGAACTTTCAAATGTTTGGCGGTCGATGACTCATCACCCCGAATACATGCACGCCAACTGGGAGCGCTCTCGTGCGACCATGCAGCGGGGCGACGTGCCCCCGCTGATCAAAGAGATGGTTTCCTCGGCGGTTTCGGTCATTAATGCTTGTACGTACTGAATTGATTCTCATGTTGCCGCGGTCATGCGGATGGGAGTCGACGAAAAAGGGGTCACCGAACTAATCGGACTGGCGGATCACGTTTCGGGTATGAACAAGGTAGCCTTTGGGCTCATGCTTGATGATGAGGATGGAGGCGTGGCTCCGCTCCTTCCATATCCAAAAGAAAGCGAGATCGACTCGCTTGTTCACGAGATGCTCTCTGAGGTCGAGGAGGTGGAGGGGGCTAGACTCGGCTGGTCGGATGTTCCGGCTTACTGGCGTGCATTGGCTCGGAACCGGCACTACTTCGAATCGACATGGAAAAAACACCAGCTCATTCTGGACAGTGGAGTACTGAATCCGGAGGCAAAGGCCGCGGTGGGCTTGGGAGTAAGCGTGACGAATGGAAGTAAATACTTTATTCGCTATTTTCACGCAGCTCTAGCGGCTCTCGGCTGGGAGCCAGGCCTAATTCTCGAGATATTTGGGGTGGTCGATCACTACAATAGCTTTAACACCTTGGCAACTGGGATGCAGATTGAATCCGATATTCGGCCCACCATTTGAGAGAATTTTCTAGCAAAGACTATCTGCAAAAGAGCTAGAGTAAATGCAAAATAAACATGGGGTATTTGGGAATCTATGGATTATTTGTTCGTAGAGTCGGTGGATGAGGCGCTAAAAGCCGCCCAATCACCCGGCGTCGCATTTTTGGCGGGCGGAACCAATCTTGTGCCGGATGTTTTATTCGGCAGAAAAAAGCCGGACCTTGCTGTAGACATTAGCCGCCTCAAGGAGCTTCGATTTATTGAGGAGCATGACGGGCGAATCCGTATTGGTTCCCTGGCAACCCTAACGGATCTTCTCGAATCAGATGTCGTGCGGACACATGCGCTCCCTCTGCATGAGTGCGCCGCTGAGTTTGCAGGCCCCTTGGTCCGCAACCGCGCGACGGTGGGCGGAAATTTACTGGACGCGTCTCCAGCTGCCGATCTTGCCCCGCCTCTACTGGCCCTTGATGGCCGGGCTGAACTCGTATCACTAGAGGGCAAGAGAAGTCTGTCTCTTGATGAATTTTTCCTGGACTACCGCAAGACAGCCATCCGAACAGGGGAGCTTCTAACGGCAGTGTCTGTTCGGTCCCTCGAAAAAGAGGATTGCTCCGGCTACTGTAAACTCCAGCTTCGCCGGGCTATGGCCATCTCAATCGTAAGCGTCGCCCTATTTCTTCGAATTAGGGGTGGCCGGTGTACAGACGTAGGAATTGGTATGGGTGCAGCTGCCCCCGTTCCGTACCGGTCGGTAGGCGCGGAAAATTGTCTGAGAGGGGAAATTATAGGTAAAGAGGAAATTTTAAATTCAGCAAATGCCGCAAGAGAAGATGCAAAGCCGATTGACGATGTTCGCGCATCAGGCGCCTATCGCCGCAGAATGTGCGGCGTCCTTTTGCGGCGTTTGCTCCAAAATGCTTTGAACACTTCAACCGGGAATTTGAGTGCATAAAAAGGTGCCCAACTCCATTGCTTAAGGACGGGTCTGAATGAGTGAACACAGAATTAAACTGAAAGTGAATGGAGAGGCGGAAAGTGCCACTGTTCAGGGTCACACAACTTTGTTGCGGGCTCTTCGCAGTATGGGGCACCTTGATGTTAAGAGCAGCTGCGAGGCGGGAGATTGCGGAGCTTGCGCCGTGTTTTTAGACGGTGAGCCCGTGAATAGTTGCCTGATGTTTGCAGCCCAGGCGAATGGCTGTGAAATAATCACAGTCCGCGGAATCGGGACCGAGGAGAGTCTGCATCCTATCCAACGCCAAATCGTGGAAAAAGGAGGTGTACAGTGCGGCTTTTGTACACCCGGGATTGTGGTGAGTGCTAAGGCTCTCCTGGACAAAAACCCTAACCCTTCCCGACAGGAAATTCGCCGTGAACTGGCGGGAAACCTTTGCCGTTGTACGGGATATCAAAAAATATTTGATGCCATCGAGGCAGCGGCGGAGGAGATTCGGCAATGAGCGAGAGAATTAAAACACGGGTTGTCGGGGCCCGACTGCCGTATGTGGACGGCGTAGAAAAGGTAGTGGGGACTACCCAGTTCGTAGGGGACTTTAACCTTCCCGGCGTGCTAACGGGCTTGGCACTCCGGAGCCCTCATCCGCATGCAAGAATATTGAGGGTCGATACCTCAAGGGCGGAAAGTCTCACTGGTGTCCACACCGTCCTTTCTCGTGAGAACGGACCCGCTGCGAAATTTGGCATCAACCACCAGGATGAAACTGCTTTTTGCATCGATAAGGTTCGCTACATTGGTGATGAGGTGGCTGCTGTAGCCGCAGTGGATGAGGCCACCGCCAGGGAAGCTTTGGAGCTGATCCGAGTGGAGTACGAACTCCTTCCCGTTGTGGACGATCCTCTTTCGGCTTTCGGGGAGGGAGTTTCGCTCGTACACGAGAATGTTCCCAATAACCTTGCTAGCCAGTTTCATGTCACGCGTGGCGAGGTGGACGCTGCTTTCGGCGCCGCCGACGCCACGTTCGAGGACGATTTTCATACCCACCTCGCTCATCAGGCCTATATAGAACCCACGGGTTGTGTAGCCGAGCCCCATCCGGACGGGAGATTGACCATTTGGGGATGCCTCCAGTCGGCTTTTATCATCCGCACATTCATGATTGCGCCCATCACCGGCATGGATCCGGATCATATTCGCGTTATCCAGACTAAACCGGGCGGCGCTTTTGGAGGAAAGCTCGACGTTAAAGCTGCCCTGATGGCCGCTCTGCTCGCCCGGGCTGCAGGCAAGCCCGTGAATTTTCTCTTGTCCCTGGACGAGGATTTGACTGCCATGCGCCCCCGAATGCCGGTGCATATTTCTCTTCAGTCGGCCTTCCGCGCAGATGGGAAACTTCTTGGAAAGAGGGTGAACATTGTTGCAGAAAATGGGGCTTACAGCTCCCTTTCCCCGGCTATCATGAGTTCCATCGCTCTCCGGACGGACAATCTCTACCGAACCCCTACAGTGGATATCGAGGCCAAGCTTGTTTACACAAATATCTGTCCTTCGGGACAGATGCGAGGGTTTGGAAATGTCCAGGCAACCTTCGCCTGGGAGAGCCATTTGGACAATGCGGCTGTGGGACTGGGTATCGATCCGGTGGAACTTCGCCTAAATAATTATGTGGAAACGGGAGACCTCACCCTCCACGGCTGGAAAATTGCCAGTTGCGGGGTGGCGGATGCTGCCCGCTACGCGGCAAAGGCCATCGGGTGGACTGAAAAACGCCAACAGGGGGGTAAGGGCCGGGGTGTCGGTCTGGCCAGTACCATCCACGTATCAGGCAACAAGGGTTTCGCCGTCGAATTGGGGCCGAGCGATAAAGAACCCTCCAGCGCTGTGATCCGTCTCGATTCGGAGGGAAGGGCTGAAATATGGTCGGGAGAATCTGACCTCGGCCAGGGCTCGGCCAGTGTTATGGCCTTTATCGCCGCCGAGGTAATTGGCCTGCCCGTCGAGGATTTCCAGGTTCCTCCAACCGATACAGGTTGCATGCCGTTTGGGTTCGGCGCGTTTGCGAGCCGAATTACGTTGATCGGCGGAAATGCGGTGAAGATCGCTTCTGAAAATACTCGCGAATTGCTTCTTCGTGCGGCAGCGGATGTCCTTGAGGCAGCGCCCGAAGAACTTCTAATCGAAGGACGCGAAATTTCTGTAAAAGGTTTTCCAGCGCGTAAAACCAAAGTAAAAGAGGTGATCCGGGCTGTCGGCGGAGCCATCGAGGGCTCGGGCACGTGGTATGCCGGCGGGGAAGTTCTTGATTCCAAAAAATATGGAAATCCCTCGACGACCTATTCGTTTTCTACCCAGGCTGCTGAGGTTGAGGTGGACATGGAAACCGGAATAGTGACGGTTCTAAAAGTTGTAGCCGGACATGATCCGGGTCGGGTCATCAATCGCCTGGGCTCGGAAGGACAGGTGGAGGGTGGCGCCGTCCAGGCGATGAGCTATTGCCTGATGGAAAACCTTTCTCCTGAAAAGGGACGAATTCGAGCTGATAATTTCCACGATTACCTGATTGCCACATCCTTGGATGTCCCCCCGGTGGAGCACGAGTTTTTTGAGACCATCGATCCTCATGGCCCCTACGGAGCGAAAGGCCTTGCAGAAACGGCCATCAACCCCACCGCCGCTGCCATTGGCAACGCCATATTTCACGCCACAGGTGCGCGTTTGCGTTCGCTGCCCTTCACGCCCGAGCGAGTTCTAGCTGCTATCGACGAAGTACGTTCTGGATATTAAGCATTCCTAGAGGTCGGCCGGAAATGGGGCCATTCGCGATGGTGGAGAGTGGTAAACAATAATGGCCGGCCCAGTCGACAATCTGCTTTTTGGAATAACGGAAGAGATTCGATCGCAGCCTGACCTCTGGCGCTCATTTTTTGATCTCTGCAATCTTGGCCCACGTTTTTGCGGTACACCCTCAGAGCGTTTAGCCTTGGAATACCTCGAAGAAAAATTAAAAGGGTGGGGCATCACAGACGTTTCCCGCTGGGAGTTTGATTACACTGGCTGGCGGTGTGATTTGTGTGAACTTTCAATTCTCGCGCCTCCGCCTGGCTGGAATTTCGGAATTCTTCCCCTCGTATATAGTGCCGGAACTGGCGTGGGTGGAACCAGTTTTGAGACGATTGATCTGGGATTTGGAACGCCTGAGGATTTCGGGCGCGCGGGTGATGCAATTCGGGGCCGAGCGGTTATTGTGGATGCCGATTACTCGTTTGCCACTCAATCGATCCATCGTCGGCGGAAGTTTCTTCCGTCTGTCGAGGGTGGTGCGGCAGCCTTGTTCCTGGTGAATCCGAGACCGGGCCGATTCCCGGTAACGGGTTCTACCATGGCTTCGGGCTCGCCAATTCCGGTAGTTGGAATTTCAAAGGAGGATGGAGCGTTGTTACGCCGCCGGGGTGGGAGGGTCCATCTGAATCTTCAGGTCGAAACGGTACCAGCCCAGGCGGCGAATTTGATTGCCCGTCTACCGGGCAGGGGTGGTGGCCGGACCGTCACCCTCAGCGCCCACTACGATGGGCATAATTGCGGCGAGTCCGCACTTGATAACGCGACTGGGGTTGCTGTGGCCCTGGAGATGGCCCGGTTGCTTGCGCCTTGCACAGGTAAACTTATCAACGACCTGGAAATTCACTTTTTCACAGTGGAGGAATGGGGCCTCCAGGGCTCACGCGCCTACGCCGATTCGCTCTCGGAAGATGATGTGAAGAGGATCCTATTGAACCTAAATTTGGATGTCGTTGCTGGAAGCCCAAATCTCACATTCTTGTGCAATGGGTTTAGCGACTTGGCAGAATGGACGCGCGAGACCCTTCGCGACGAGCCCGCCCAGGGCAAGGTGAGTGAGTGGGTGGCGCATAATTCCGACCATGCGAACTTCCTCCGGCGGGGCATTCCTTCTATTCGGCTTCTCGCGGGGCTCAACGAGGAAGACTCCGATTGTGGGTTTCATCTTTCGCCGGCCGATACAACGGACAAGGTCCAGAGAGAGGATCTCTCGGCGGCGGCGGCCGTCACCGCTCGGGTCCTGCTGGCTGCCCTGGATTCAGAGTCGCCCCCGGCCCGGACGCGCACAGGGGCAGAAGCCGCCGCGCTTCTTCCCCACTACGGCTTCGCCCCGCCACCAGGAAGCGTGGAATGATGGATATTCTTTATCTGTTTCCCTTGCTTTGCCTCTTTAACATATATTGGATTCTCCAATATTTCCAAGCAGATGAAGATTGGCACCTTTTTGGTCTTCTTGTTCCAAGAGGCCGTCCTGGGGCGTGCAGAATGGGATGTGCTTGCCATGGTAGGCCAAAGAGGTATTTTCCCATAGGAAGAGGTCAATCGAAATGAACGATTTTCACTTTGGATACTTGCTTCCCACGCGCGGGGTTGTTGTTCAGGCTGATGGGGGGCCGACGGTCGGAGCCTCTATTCTTGCCTTAGCAGGGAAGGCTGAAGCCCTGGGGCTTGATTCGGTCTGGCTCGGTGACAGTGTTCTGGCGAAGCCCCGTCTAGAGTGTTTCACGACCTGGGCCGCTGTTCTTGCTGCGACGAAAAAAGTCCGGGTCGGAACCGCGGTTATGCTCGCTGCCCTGCGTCACCCGGTCATGCTCGCCCAGTCGCTAGCTACCCTGGACTGCCTGTTTCCTGGAAGAGTGATACCCGGTCTCGGGGTGGGCCGGGCCGATCTCAGGGTGGAGTTCGAAACGCTTGGCGTGCCGCTAAATGAGCGGGCGCGGCGCTTCAGCGAGACTGTCGAGATCCTCAAATTGCTCATGAAGGAGCCCAAGGCCGACTTCGCCGGAAAATTTTTTTCGTTCCAAGGGGTTGAACTTGAGCCGCGTCCCCCAACGCCAGGCGGACCGCCGATTTGGATATCGAGCAACTTGGTAGACTCGGGTCTTAGGCGTGTCGCGTCATTTGCAGAGGGATGGATCACCAACTCGATCACAGCCGAGCTCTACAGGCAGTGCTGGGAGAAGATTCTTTCCTTCGCGGACGAGGCGGACCGCGTTGGGATCGAGGAAATCCCCCAGTGCCTCTACGTTACGATGAATATTAATCCCGATAGTACAAAGGCAAAAAAAGAGTGTGGGGATTTTCTTTCCACTTACTACCATAAACCGTTCGAAGAGATACAAAAACAGCTCCTCGTTATCGTGGGAGACGGCGCCCAGGTCGAAGAGCAGCTTCGAGGCTACTGCAAGGAGGGAGCTCGTGTGTTCGTCGTGCGCTTCGCCGGCGGGAGTCAAGAGGAGCAGCTCGACAATTTTGTTTCCGAACTGTTGCCGAGGTTTTCCTAGTGGTAATCGAGAGCGGTACAGGCATGTCAAGGGAGGAGATTCAGGAGCGCCTCGTCCGCACCCGCGCCCTGATGGGCGAAGCGAGCCTGGACGTTCTCCTCGTCATCGGCCGATCATTTTACGACCGGATGGGGAGCCTGGCTTACCTGACGAATCACTTTCCACCATTTCCGCCGGGAGCCTTCAGTGACAGGGTGCGCGGCATGGGCCACGGTTTGCTGGTTCTGCCCTGCGAGGGAGAACCAGTTCTCTTTGTCGATCACCGGAATTTTCGCCGCGAGATGGTCCACATCGAAGACGTGCGTCCCGAGTCTAACATCTCCCTCGCTGTCCTGAGTCTACTCAAGCACCTGGGAGCCGAAAAAGGGGGGATCGGAGTCTCGGGCGAGGACATCATGCCCGCCACGATGTACCGGGACTTGACCGAAGCTCTGCCCGAGGCTCGTTTTTCCAATGCGAACGCCCTGGTAGACAGAATGCGGTCGAGCAAGAGCCCGGCGGAGGTGGTTTACCTCAAGGGGGCTGCAGAGATCGTCGAGGCGGGCTATGAGGCGATATTTGCGGCAATTAAGCCAGGGGCGAAGGAGAGCGATTTGTGTGCTGAGGGGCATGCAGCAGGGATGCGCGCGGGGGCGGATTTCGTGCGCTACGTTCGCGTTCACAGCGGCCCTTGGAGCAGCTGGGGGTCGCGATGGCCCCAAGCCACTCAAAGGGAACTCCAACCGGGCGATGTGATCCGCTTCGATTATGTGGGGGCCTTTGAGGGATACGGCTTCGATGTGAATCGGACGGCGGTTGTTCCTGGCAAGAAGCTGGACCCGAAGGTGGAGAAGATGCTCGAGCTTTGTGCCGGAGCGACTGAGGCCTCAGTCCGCGCGGTTCGCGCCGGTATCAAGGCGTCAGATATCCATCGGGCTGGGTCGGATTATCTCGACGAGAACGCGGATGGAGGGGGGCAATATATGTTCCCCATGGCGGGCCATGGCATTGGCCTCGAAACGGTGGAAGCCCCGCTCATCCTGCCAGATAATTCGGACGTCCTAGAGGCGGGAACTGTGGTTTGTGTTGAGCCCCAGTTCAGTTTGCCCGAAGTGGGGGGTGCCAACGTTGAGCAGATGGTTCTTGTAACGGATGAGGGGTGCGAGCTTCTTTCTCTGACGTCCACCAGGCCTTGGCTCGAAGGAGAATAACTGGCGTCTCTTCCAGCAACTAATAAAGATTGGGAGTTCTTGTGGTCTCGGATAGCTTTTCAATGAAAAAATTTCTTCACCCGGTCGCCATTTTGGCGATCGTGTGGTCTTGTCTTCAGTTGTACTGGGCGTTTTTTGGGATGCTGCACGTTTTCATTGCCCGACCTCTCCATCTAAGCTTTGCTCTCGGCATTGTCTTTTTAACCAAACCGGCTCGAAACGAGGGCAAGATTGGCTTCCTCGATTACATTCTTGCTGCCGTGGCGATGGGGATCGCGTTTCTCTACCTTGCCGAATGGAACTTTCTAAACGAGCGAATTCGCGATGTCGATCCCGTCCCCCTGCGCTATCTCATCCTTGGACCCATCTACATTCTCCTGACTGTTGAGGCCTCCCGGCGCTATCTCGGATGGGGCGTTACCTCGCTCGCCGTCGCAGCCCTTGTTTATAATTTCATGGGTCATCTTATTCCGGGTGCCCTGGGCCATCGGGTCATCCATCTTCCCTCTTCGGTCGAGTTTCAAAATCTCGGGGTCGAAGGCCTTCTCGGTGTTCCTCTCGGGGTGAGCGCTGAAGTCGTCTTTTACTTCATACTCTTCTCAGCGGCTCTCGAGGTCTCCGGCGGCGGGCAAATGTTCATCGACCTCGCCATCCGGCTGACCGGCTCCTTCCGGGGTGGTCCTGCGAAAGCCGCGATCGTGAGCAGCAGCCTAATGGGGACAATTAGCGGCAGCGCCACGGCAAACGTCGTCGGCACCGGGATTTTTACCATCCCCCTGATGAAGCGCCTCGGCTTTGCCCCTCATTATGCGGGAGCGGTCGAAGCGGTGGCTTCTACTGGCGGCCAGCTAATGCCTCCCATTATGGGGGCGGGTGCCTTTATCCTTGCCGACATGACAGGAACCCCTTATCTCCGGGTGGCCGCCGCCGCCACTATCCCGGCGATCATCTATTATATCTCGCTCTTTTTTATGGTGGATCTCGAGGCCAAAAAACTCGGCCTCCGGGGCATGGGTAAGGACGAAATGCCCGAGCTCCGGGGAATCCTGGTCGAGCGTGGGTTATTGCTACTGCCCATCGGTCTGATCCTTGGCTATATGATTGCTGGCTTCACCTTAATGTGGTCAGCCACCTCGGCGGCCATCGGAGTCGTCGTCTTGAGCTGGGTCCGGAAATCCACCCGGATGGGACCGTCCGGAATTCTCGAAGCGCTCGAAAAAGCGGCCCGGATGACGGTGCCCGTCGCCATTCCTTGCGCCGTGGCCGGAATCGTCGTCGGCGTAGTGGACGACACTGGGATCGGCCTGAAATTCTCCGGGCTTATCGTGAATCTCTCAAAAGGAATGTTTCTACCCGCCCTGGGGATGACCCTAGTTGGGTGCATCATCATGGGTATGGGAATGCCTACGGCTGCCGCCTACATCATGGCGGCCACCCTTCTAGGGCCTGCCCTTGCCAAGCTGGGAATCCCCGTTCTTGCCGCCCATATGTTCATCTACTACTTTGCCATTCTCTCGATGCTGACCCCACCGGTGGCGCTTTCGGCCTACGTCGCCTCCGGGGTTGCGGATTCCGACCTGACCAAAACAGGATGGAAGGCGTTTCAGCTGTCCCTCGCGGGCTTCCTCGTTCCCTTTGCTTATGTCTATAATCCTTCCATGCTCTTTATCGGCCCGTTTAGTGAGACGGTCTGGGTATCCATAACCAGCGTCATCGGTGTGGCGGCTCTCGCGGCGGCGATTACCGGCCACCTTTATGCTGACCTAGCTGGGTGGGAGAGGGGGGCGCTGTTGCTCTGCTCACTGGGCCTAATTGTCCCAGAGAAAGCTACCGATTTCGTTGGGGTTGGAGCTCTGATTCTGATTGTTTGGATGCATATTACGCGAGTGCGAAAAAACGCCTCGCCCAGCGCGCCTGCGGGGCAGGTGTGATTTACGGGAACGGAATGAATTCCGTGTATTTTTTTTCAAAATGGGGGAACGTGAATGATGAAAAGGGCAAAGAGAATTGGAATATCATTTTTGGCATTTGCGGTGGTGGGTATGCTCGTCTCCGGCCAGGCTGGGGCGGGTAAGCGTCTCACCATGGGAAGCTGGAAAAAGGGAAGTGGCTGGCATGTCTACTCCGCAACCATGGCTAATATCGTGAACAACGCCAAGATAGGTGTTCAGATCGACGCTCTTTCAAAGGGAGGCGGTGTCGGCAACCCGCGGAATGTAGGCACTGGCAAGTACAACATGGCGCTTACCTTCAGCGTCGCGGCGGCGTGGGGTTATCAGGGCAAGGTGGCCTACAAGAAGCCGTATGAAAAGCTGCGTGGGCTCATTGGCGGGCTGGACCAATACTACCTAGGTATCGTTACGACAAATCCGAAGGTGAACAGCATCAACGACCTCAAGAATGTAAAAGTAAACTACGTGACGGTGCCCCGAGGCGGCCTGGGCCAGTGGGCCACCCGTGCCATGCTGGGCGCGCACGGGATCACCTACGCGGGCATCAAGAAAATGGGTGGCTCGGTCACCCATACCGGATTCGGAACTATCAAGAGCCGGATGAAGGACGGCCAGGCCAATATGCTGAGCCACACAGTGAATGCCGGCCATCCCGCTCTGACCTCCATCGCAGTGCAAAAAAAGCTGAAATTCCTTGAAATTGAGGACCAGTATCGCAACAAGCTTCTTGGCATTGGCTTCCTCAAGGCCACAATGCCGGCAAATACTTTCCCTGGCCAGAAAAAACCCAGGAATACATTTGGATTTACGACGACTGTGATCGCCTCGAGCGATATGGACAACGGGACGGCCTATAAGATCGTCAAGGCTCTTCTCGACAACGTGAGCGACCTTCGTGCGGGCCACAAGGGTCTCCGGAACTTCGACCCTGCCAAAACCGGATGCAAGGAATCCACGATGGGCGCACCGATGCATGAGGGAGCCGCTCGGTACTGCAAAGAGAAGGGCTGGAACTAGAACTGGAGAAATTTCTGCACTCATCGTCCCCCCGGGTGGTGAGTGCGGAAATTTGCCTACCACGGACGACAGCAGCTAGTTTTTTGCTGGCAGGAGGAGGATTGTGCCATATCGCTTTGTCGATGTGATGCTCATGGTGGTTCTAAAAGAAACCGCCGCGATAGGCTGCTGGGCATCGGTTTCCTGAAGGCCATCATGC
>Ga0315336_1001444_pt1 | contig 46237 bp, 30 predicted proteins | sample ASW5metaG_FD_204512 | JGI IMG/M metagenome (GOLD analysis project Ga0315336, IMG submission 204512) | Ammonia-oxidizing marine archaeal communities from Monterey Bay, California, United States - ASW #5 | ecosystem: Environmental > Aquatic > Marine > Intertidal zone | place: USA: California... | reverse complement strand
AGATAGCGACTCAGCTATTGGAGATCGACGAGGGAGATGAAGTCATCGTCCCGGCGATCACCTTCATCTCGACCGTGATTCCACTCCTGAGAGTCGGAGCGAAGGTGGTTTTCGCCGACCTGGACCCGGAAACCCTGCTGATGACGCCGGAGAACATTCGCGAAAAAATCACGGACAAGACGAAGGCTATCTATGTGGTCCATATGTACGGGTTACCAGCGGATATGGATCCCATCATGGAATTGGCGCGGGAACACGACCTGAAGGTCGTCGAGGATTGCGCCCACTCACTCGGCGCGGAGTATAAGGGGAAAAAAATCGGCACCTTCGGCGACTTCGGCTGCTTCAGCTTTCACACGGTGAAGAATGTCACCACCCTGGGTGAGGGAGGGATGCTCATCACGAACAGCGACCAGCACGCTGAATTGGTTCCCCTTTCGCGGTGGGTCGGGATGGAGACGTACAAGGACCAGGAGAAGTACTGGTTGCCCTTCTTCTACGACATCAAGCGTGTAAAAGGGAGGATCCCCTACAACTTCTGCCTGGGCGACGTCCAGGCCAACGTCGGCCGCGTGCAGCTGAAGAAACTGGATTGGATGAACCGACGGCGCAACCATATCGCTGCGAAACTAACAGAGGGAACCAGCGACGTGCCCGGGATAAGGACACAGCGAGTACCGGAAGGGCGCACGCATGCCTATCATCTCTATCCTCTCCTCTTTGACGGCTCGGCCTTCGGCGCCAATCGGGATGATTTCATGGGGATCATCTACCACGAGTTCGGCATCAAGACGGCACCGCACTACCTCCCCCCGTACCAATTCCACATCTTCCAGGAGATGGGGTACCCCAGGGAGCTGTGCCCCCAGGCCGAGAGGAGCTTCTCCCAGTTGACCAACACGCCCATGAATCTCTCCCTTACCGACGCCCAGGTCGACTACATGGTCGAGTCGATCGGGAAGACGGTGGAAAAGCTCCGTCGGGGAGAGAAGGATCCGGTGATGAACTATAAGTAACCCGACACCGGCACGTTGACTCTGAACTCTGACTCTGCTGTCAGGCTCTGACTCAGACGCCGCGTCGTGCCCAGGAATCGGGCTCGGGCACGGGCTCGGGCACGGGCTCGGGCACGATGAAGAATACGTGACCCCACTTCGGAACGCTCTACTCAGCTCACGGATTCAAGAGCACTTTCATCGTCCCCGGAACCTTCTTCGTATGGAGGTCGAATCCCATCTGTGCCTCATCCAGCGCCAAGGAATGTGAGATGAGCGGCTCGACCTGGATCCGCTTCTGCCCCAGCAGTTTTACCGCCTGACTCGTGGTGAAGGGATTGATGAAGGTCGGGATGATCGTGACTTCATCCAGCAGCAGGTTGAACAGGTCCAGGCTGGCGTGCTCACCCTCGGGAGCCTGCCCGAAGATAGTCAGCTTCCCCATCTTCCTGATGGACTTGAGCGCAGTTTCGACAACCTTCCTGGAACCGACAGCGTCGATCACGACGTCGAATTTGAAGTCCGACAGCTTCACATCGTCCGGATGGATGGCGTCCGTGGCACCGAGCTTCCGGGCCAGGTCAAGCTTCTCCTTGGAACGCGTGAAGAGGATGACCTTGCCCGCACCGGCCATCGCGGCCAGCTGGTGGAGAAGCTGCCCGCCCGGCCCCCCACCAAAGACGGCCACCTCGTCTCCCACACGGATCCCGGTCCGGTCGATAGCATGCACCGCACAGGAAAGGAGCTCGCTGAAGCTCCCCTCCGCCAGGGAAACGTTATCGGGAAGCTTGTGGACGACCTTCTCCCCGGCCTTTGCCAGCTCGGCGTAGCCCCCGTCGACCAGGATCCCGTGGTCGATCATGTTGGGACAGAAGTGCGGCTTGTCATCAAGGCAGTACTCACACTCGCCGCAATATTCATTCGGGTCGACCGTCACCCGATCCCCGGTCTGAAAGCCTTTCACTTCCTTACCGATTGCGACGACCTCGCCCGCGAACTCGTGGCCAAGAATCCTGGGAAAAGGGATGGTCCACTTGCCAGTGTAGATCTTCACATCGCTGCCACAGATCCCGCAGCAATCGACCTTGACGAGAACTTCCTTCTCGTTGATTTGCGGGTCGGCGACTTCGGTAACTTTGAGCTTTCCCGGCGCGTCGAGAATGGCGGCCTTCATTTACATTTCCTGAACGGCATCGATTCCGGCGTCGAGGCAGCGCGCGCTAACCCGAACCCTCTCGAGGCACGATCACGATCTGGGGCCGTACCCAGCCCGACCAATCGTACTCGCCATTGCCCAGAGCGTCCACGTGCAGGCTCAACCGGAGCGTTTTCCCGGCCCAGTCGGAAACGTCGATCTCATGGTCCACCGGCTCGAGGTCTTTCTGCTCGGTGGACCAGACCTCTTTGCCGTCAATAAGGATGGTGAACCCTACGCCATTCGTCGTAGGCTCCCTGAAACCCGTGCCGAACCGAAGAACGAGCTTCTTTCCGTTCTCCAGAGCCGGCAGTTGAATCTCCCAGGCCGCAGTGCCGATGCCTTCGTTCGGAGGATGCTGCAGAATGGCCGGGACCATCCCGTCACCCTTCTTGACGGCGTTCACCTCGAACTTGTAGTTGTTCTCGTGAGTGGCCGCGCCAACGTTCTGGAACAGATCGTAGACGACATTCTCCGGCAGGGCCCCGAACAGTGCCTGCTTCTCGGCGAGCCACGCACTCATGTAGAAGCCACCTTCACCGTAATGCTCGATCTTCTCACGCTCCACGACCGCCTTGAACCTGGCGTAGATGGGGGCGCTATCCACGTACGGTGTTGGGCGACAGAGCTCGGCATACTGGATCGCCAGCCGCGCCATTTCCACGCGCTCGACCAGCTCCGGCTGCCCCTCCACGCGCCGCTCCGCCTCGTCGAAGAGTTCTCGGGCGCGGCTGAGGATTTCAGGCGTCAGATAGGCATCCTGCGGCTTCGCCCAGATGAACATGTGGACGTTGTCGCCGACCGCCTTCTTGTGAATCATGTCGAGATACTCACCAATGGGCCCCGCCGCCGGCCCGTAAAACCCTTCCAGGAACTCGTCCCTTACCGCGCGGGCATCGACGTCGGGGTTCCACGTGATCTTTGCCAGCATGTATCTGCGTAGATCCTTCACCTCACCCGCCTGGCGATCCTGCCAGAGGACGCCGCGGACCGAGTTCTCGGCGAAGTACTTGGCGGTGGGCCCAATAGCCTCGAGGTTGGGAAACGGGAGCAGGTAGTGATGGAAAGAGATGACATAGTCCCAGACGTGGATGCGGTCCGTCAGCTTGCCCCACCCGGTGATGTTTTCGCGAAAGGTCGCGGTGTGAACAAAGTCGCAGGTCGCCGAGGAGTGAGAGAGACATTTCTGAATGGTCCCCATCCTGATGACAACATTGGGGCGCGGGCGAATCGTCTTGGGTGGCTTCTTCGTGTAGAGGTAGGCAAGTGTGCCGATGGCCACATCGGGAAATTCCTTCCCGACGATATCCGCAACCTGGTTGACGAAGTTGACGACCGGACCGCTCTGGCTGCCCTCCGCATCGACGAGCGCCTGGCACTCGGTACATTCGCAGGCGCCGCCGAAGCCGTCCCTCTGAGACACCGACAGGATGTCAATGCTGGGTTTCTCGCGCAGGCGCTTCTTGACATTCTCCGCCACGATCTTTACCACCTCGGGATGGGTCAGGCAGATCTGGGCGTTGTTGCGCCGCTCGCCACTCACCAGGGAGAAGTACTCCGGGTGCTTCTCGAAATGCTCCTCCGGAGGGAGGTACTTGAAGAAGGTGTGGACGCCGTCGTACAAGTCGCCGTCAGCCCGAATGAAATACGTGTTCAGCTTGTTGCGCGCGCCCCAATCGGGCTCCCCCGAGACCCAGCGGTACCGGATAGCTGGCGGCGCGTGGCGTTCCTGGAGTGGGCCGATCTCTATGCGTTCGCGTTTCGGGATCCGGCTCGCGGTGTCCGTCCACCAGCGGCAGTCCAGATGGTCCTCCAGAAACGTGTAGACCGCGTACATGCTGCCCCGCGTGCGCCCGCCGGCGAGAACCAGGTGTGGCGGCGCTGTGTGAACGACGAAGCCTTCGTCGCCCAGGGGCTCGAAGTCGATCTTCAGCTCAAGTTCCGCGAGCTTCTTGCTACGACCGACGAGGATCATGGGCCCGTTCACCGCGTCGGCGTCGGTGGCGATGGGCAGCTTAGCTGCTGAAATCTGCTCGAGGAACATCTGCAGTTCCGTGGCCCCATGCTTCTCGGAATCCGAGGCTTCCGACGCGATCACGATGGTGTAGTCGCTGCGGCCTCCGTCAGCGATGACCAGCTCGGCTGCTCTCAGCGCCGGCGGGCCACAGAGAAACCATCCAACTACAGTGGCCAAGGCTGACAGCTTCATGAAACGACACATCAGAAACTCTCCCGGTAAATAGTCACCTACGCGAACCCAAGCCGGCGATTTTACAGGAGCCCAAACGGTGGGTCAACTCTACGATCGTCAAAGCCACGCTCGTAGTAACCCGAAGCGTCAGCGAGGAAAGGCATCCCGCGAGCCTCGCTGACGCTTCGGGTCACTTTTTTTCGTCGTTGAAGGACGTCAGCTTAGTGTTTTGCATCTCGTGCCCTTGGGTTATACTCAGCTCTATCTGTTCTGCGTGGATCGTTATCTTATCTAATACTAAGGGGATCAACATGGACAGGTTCGCACTCGCAACGCTGGTGGCACTCGCCTCCTCCGCGCCGGCATGGAACGAGGCCGCTGAAGTCGGTTCCAAGGCACCGGAGCTCAAACCCAGAGAATGGCTCAATCACAAGGGCAAAGTCTCCTGGGCCGCGCTCAAAGGCCGAGTGATCGTCGTCGAAAAGTGGAACACTCGGTGACGGCCTTGCAAAGGCCAGGTCCCTCACCTGAACCGGCTCATAGAGACGTACGGTAAGAAGGGACTGGTGATCATCGGAGTTACCGATGAGCAGACAGCTCCGGTCGAGCAATACATAGAGGCCAACGGCATCCAGTACACCATTGCCCTCGGCGGGAGCGCGGGCTACCAGACTCGAGGCATACCCCACGCCTGGCTGGTCGGCCCGTCCGGTAGCATCGAGTGGGAAGGGTATCCCGGTCGGCTAACCGATGCGATGATCCTCGAGCAGTTGAAATACGTGCGCCTCAGACCCACCTTCAAGCTGCCGAAGGAGCTCAAAAAGGCGCGGGGTTACCTCAACGACGGCAAGTACACCAAGGGTATCCAGGCCCTCGAGAAATACCTGAAGAAGCCGAAGAGTGAGAAGGGGGCCAAGGCGGGAAAGGCCGCTCTGAAAAAAGTGAAGTCTTACGGCCGGGAACAGTTGGAAGCGGTAGACGACCTGGCTGAGGAAGGCTACTACGCGGACGCCATGGACATCCTCTCGAGCCTGAAGAAGTCCTTCCGCGGTACCGACGTCGGCGACAAGGCCAAGGCGAAGCACTCGAGCTGGAAAAAGGACAAGAAGATCAAGCTGGAGATAAAGGCAGCGAAGATTATCACAGAAGCCGAGGAACTCGCCCGCAAGAAGCAGTACAAGAAAGCTTACGGGTATTTACAGGCCATCGTCAAGTCGGACAAATACGCCAAGACGAAATGCTTCGCGAAAGCGGAAAAGTTGGCGGCGAAATACCGGCGGAGGCTTTTGACGGCTGGGTGAGCAGGCATTGTGGTGCGGGCGTCCCGCCTGCACCACATAGGAACGGGAAGACCTTATCGCCCGCCACCGGCTTTGGGGACGACGCTCACGGGGCGGAACCCCAGGTTCTCGCCTCGATCCGAGCGGGCTCCCCGGGCGCGAGCTGCGGATCGGCAGTTCATCTCGTCGGACTTCCAGCTGCCTCCTCGGTAGACCTGAAAGTCCGAGCCCGATCGGCACATGGGATTCTTCTTCGTACCGTTGGGCTTCTTGTAGAACGATCCGTCGTAAACGTCCAGGCACCACTCCCACACATTACCGTGCATACCGTACAGCCCAAAGCCGTTCGGCCCGAAGGAGTCTACCGGCACCGTTCCCTCCGAGAGTGCCTCCTCCAGGGGGTTCTCGGGATCCGGTGCTGAAAAATTGGCGTTCTGCATGGAGAGGCGGCCCCCGAAAGCAAACAGGGTATCGGTGCCCCCGCGACAGGCATACTCCCACTGCGCTTCAGAGGGGAGCCTGAGCCCGGACTTTCCGCAGAACCTCCTGCAGGAGCCCCAGGAAATCATCTCTACAGGCAGGTCGTTCCCCCGGAACTTGGAGGGCCTGTAGCTCATGATCTTTTGCCACTCCGCCTGGCTCACCTCATACTTGGCGATGAGGAAGGGATCGAGCGTTACGTCGTGGAGCGGATACTCCCAGATATGGGACGCCAGGTCGCTTTTCGGGCTCCCCATTTTGAAGCCGCCTCCCGGCAAGAGCACCATGACAATCCCTGTCCCTTCGTGCCGATACTCGCAGTAGCCCTGAAGATTGTCGCGAAGGTGCGTGAAACCGTCGAGAGCGGAACAATTCGTCGGGGCCTTGACAAGAAGGGAACGCACTACGGGTTCGCAGCTATTTCCCACGGCATCCTGAGCCACGGCGCGGAGGAACTCGGTGGACAGAGCGATCGGGACGATCACCTCCCACTTTCCCTCGATGACCTCGGCCTCCGTTCCGTTCACCGAGACGGACGTCTTGGTCAGGTCGCTGACGGTTCCACGCACGAGCATGGGACCCGGAAAGATGGCCTCCTCTGCCGGGTCGTCCATCGTCAGACGCGGCGGCGTTCGATCGCGTAGAACTCTCAACTTCTCGAGACTCGTGTTTCCGGCTTGGTCTCGGGCGACAATCGTGACCGGGTACTCGCCGTCGGAGGGTAAGGAAACACTCCGCGAGTAAACTCCACGATCCACGGCGGTGACCCCCTCATCGTTCAAGCTGACTTCCGAGAGCTCGCCTTCGTCCAGGAGGGCGAAGCGCACCTCGATTTGAGCTTCCCGGGTCAGAATCGGATCGTCCGGCTGTGGTGTGCGAAGCTCGAACTGCGGTTTTTCCGTATCCACCCGGATAGTTCTCGTCAGGGTAGAGACGTGCCCTGCCTTATCCGTCGCTTCCACCACTATGTCGTGTCCGCCCCCGGGTAGGCTGAGGGTGTGTTCCCAACGCCCACCCGTGACCCGGATTTGCTGTCCGTTTACCCGCACCTGGGCCACACTTTTATCCTGTACCGTTCCGGTGACAATGAAAGGGGACATCGTCCAGGAATCGTTCTGCGGGTTCTCGATGACCAGCGCCGGCGGGCTGGCATCAACCGTGATCTCCACGGACTTCTGGGCTACGATCCCGTGCTCCTCTTCGAGCTCGACAGTGATTGTGTGCGGGCCATCCCCGAGGTCCTCCATGACGGATAGAAACCGGCCTTCCTGATACTCCGCAGGCCCTTCCTCCCCCGATATACGGACCTCTTTGATGCCCTGGCGTGTGGTGACGAAGCCACTGACTGTCACAGGAAGTCCCAGGGCCGCACCACTCTTGGGTTCCTCGATGAGGAAACCTTGCTCCATGTCCGCCTGGATCTCGTACCTCAGATCGTTGAAAAGTTTCCGAGTCTCCACAGTTTCCTTGCGCTCGAGGGAGCGTTCCGCCTCCTCGTAGGCCCGACCCAGTTCCCCTTCGCTCCGCAAACTCTTGGCGAGGTTCCACCTCGACAGCGCAAGCGCCTCTAGCGCACCAGGGTAGGCAGCGTCCAGTTTCAGGAGACGCTCGAAAGCCACATTCGCCGCTTCGTATTCCTCAGCCGCGACTTTGACCTTGGCGTCGATGAAAATCTGATCAACATCCACGCCCCAAGGTTGCCAGACTAGAAGTACGATTCCGAGGATCAGAAGGAGAGCGATCCCCGCCACGGCCCGCACCGAGCGCGACTTGACCTTCTCCCCGAGCTTTTTGACCCACTGCGCCTTCAAGACCCGTGTGGCGTCACCGTTGCCCCGGGCCACCCCGGGTTCCAGCTCGAGACTCGTTCTGACCTTTGCGATGACCTCAGGCGGGGGAGGGGAGACCATGGTACAGCGCACCGTCCCGCTGCCTGTGCTTTCGTCTTTCAGGCTCCCTGTGAGGGAATGGGCTCGGACGAGCTCCTTCAGCTCACTGACAACCTCCATGGCATTAGCGTAACGTTCCTCTGGGTCCTTGGAGGTGCACTTCCGCAGGATGGCCACAGCTTGCTCCGGTAGATCCGGCAGCTTCTTTGTGATGTCCGGGAAGGCTTTGAGACAAACGCTGTGCATGACCTCGCTACTCGGGCCCGAGAAGGCATCCTTTCCGGCAAGCAGAAAGTAGAGCGTGGCACCCAGCGCCCAGACATCGCCAGGCGGTCCAACCTTCGCAAGGCTTTCCCACTGCTCCGGAGGCATGTAGCGCGGAGTGCCTATGACCTGACCCGGAAGCGTCATGGTGTCCCCCCCCTGACCGGCCTCAGCTGTGGTTGCCAGTCCGAGGTCGGCAAGCTTCACCTCACCCGTGGTTGCTATCAGTATATTGTCTGGCTTGATGTCGCGATGCACGATCTCCTTCTCGTGGGCGGCTGCCACACCACGAGCCGCCGCGAGCAGGATCGTAACCGCTTCGCCTAGCGCGAGGGGCCCCTTGCGGATCACGCGCTCGCGCGCCGTTTCTCCCCTGACGTACTCCATGATGATGAAGTGGACCCCGTGCCGCTGGTCAACGTCGAAGACGCGCACAAGGTTCTGATGGGTCACAGCCGCTGCAAGCCTCGCCTCGCGCTGGAAACGAGCCACAAAATGCTTATTCCGGGTGCCGGCGGTTTCCAGCATGCACTTGACGCCAACGTCGAGGTTGAGCTTGGAGTGCCTACCCCGGTAGACAGCGCCCATGCCCCCCTGTCCAAGCTTGGCGTAAAGGACGCAAGGAGCTAGTACTTTGTAACCATCAATCTCCGGGACATCCCGGAGCAAGGGGTCCGTGGTCAGATCCTCGATACTACCTGCTTCTGGCACGTAACGTCACTCCCTGCCCAAGCCAATACCGGTGTCCAGGCCCGTGCGAGCTTTCTCTACCTCGATGACATCCCTGTGCTTCATCCACGCCACTTGTTCTTTCTTGCTCAGCTGCCAGAACCACTTGTCCTCGAAGACTTTGAGCTTCTCCTCGAGGAACTGGAGCCGGTCTTGCAACCTTCCGAGCTGCTGCCGCATTTCATTGTCATCCGCGTCACCGCCCTCCGCGGCGGCGCCCGCTACGGCACCGTCCCCGACTGCGACACTGTCCCCCGGCTGGACTCGCAAATTTCGGGGCTCGTCCCTGGGTTCCAGGTTGTTCTTGTCCTCGATGTTTCCAATGATGGCCGCCCACTCATCGGCCCTTTGCTGAAACGTATCCCGCTGGAAGTAGAGCGCGTCGAGATGCTCAGGGCCATATTCACAAGCAGAAACGAAGAGAACCGCCAAGAGCGCTCCCCCGTTACGGATGAGACGCATGGTCACCTCCTTTATCACACTGGCCAGACCGCGGGGTCGCCTGCGGCCCAAAGCCCCACTTAGTCTTGATTTGCGCGCCCATTGAGACTACTGCCAACATTCATACAATCGTACAATCACACGCGATGCGACTGCACAAGAAAAATCTGTGTCCATAGATCAGCGGACAGCCGCCAGAGGCATTCTCCACGTAATTCGCCCTGGCTGCAAGGCTTCGGTCAACGTCGCGATCCGAGCAAGCCGTCCTTGTCGACGTTCTGGGGAAAAGTCCGTGCGCGGCGGAAGCACTCTGCATACAGGCAACCTGTCTGAAAACCCCTGAAACGAGACTGTGCCTTCGCGTTATCCCACAAAGTAATGCCATACATATGGCCGCACCATACGTTCTGGCTCTCATGACACTCCAGAATTTTCCTCTTCGTGTCGACATGCTCGGTGATATCGACGTAGACGTCCGGCTCGAATCCGATCCCCGCGACCGTGTCGTAGTACCAGATATCGTGGATCTTCTCGCACACGGGATGCTCCGTGGGAATCAGCGGCACCGTCACCATCACGTGACAATCCCAGACGATCTGCCCCGTGCGCACATGATCCGGGTGATAATCCTTGTCCTTGTCGGGACAGAGCACGAGGTCGGGCCGGAACTGCCGGATCACGTCGATGACGTGGCGGCGAACGTCGGGCGAATCGTAGAGGAATTCGTCGTCGTAGCCCAACCAGTAGAACTCGGCGTCCAGGATAGCCGCAGCGGCGCGTGCCTCTTTTTCCCGGACCGCGGCGATCTCCTCGCGGCTGAGGGTCGGGGACCCCACATCGCCGCGCGTCATGACGGCGATGCCGATCTCGTGCCCACGAGCCTTGTACTTTGCCAGCGTGCCGCTGCAAAGGAACTCGATATCGTCCGGGTGCGCGCTGAATGCCATGACTCTCATGAGCTGCTGCCTTTCTGATTATTATTCAATGAGCAGTGAATAGTAACCCGAAGCGTAAGCGAGGAGACGCAGCGCTGTGAGTCCTCGCTCACGCTTCGGGTTATGATAGGGCGGCATGAGCAGCCTAAAAAAACTCAGCCAACTTGAGTATTCATTGATCACCAAAGAACGATGTAGATCACTATATAAAAGAGCACGAAAAGCACCCACCAGAATCCAGCCGACTGCAGCAGCGGACGCCGTGGTTCGTCGTCGGGGAGAAACAGGCACTTCTTCGTCCACAACAGGGGCGCGATTTCGGCAAGTGGCCGCGGCTGTGTAAAAAGACTGACGGCGACCATCAGTAAAGAACAGACCCCCTGATTGATGCCGCTCTGCACGAAGAAGTTGCCGAGGCTATAGCTGGAAGTCACAGCCCCTGAAAAAAGATTGGGCAGGATGACCTTGTTGATCAACACGCAAATCGGGATCCCAGCAAGGATCACCGCCAGCGCACCGCCAGGCGTCGCTCGCCGCCAGAAGATGCCGAAGAGAAAGACCGTGGCGATCGGGACGGCGATGTAAGTCGCGCCCTCCTGAAAATAGTCGAATATGCCGCCCACCTCCCTGATGACGGGTGCGTAGAGCACGCTGAAGACCATCAACACGAGCGTCGCGATGGTACCCACCCGGATCAGCTGCTTGTCGGTAGCGTCCTTGTTGATCCATTTCTTGTAGACGTCGAACGTGAAGAGGGTGGAAATCGAGTTCAGATAGGCGGCGATGGTCGACATGACCGAGGAAAGGATGCCGACAATGATCAGGCCCTGCAAGCCGGCGGGAACCAGGTTCTTAATCAACAGTGGAAAGACATCGTCAAGATCTTCGGGCTTGTCCCCCACCGCGAATTCGGGAAACCCCGTGAGCGCGAGGGCCCGGGCCATCATTCCCGGAAAGACTTCAATGAACGGCCGTAGCACAACGAAAAATCCGGCGACCAGTAGCGCCATGCGCACGTCCCATTCCGTCCGGGCCCCCATCCCTCGCTGCACAATCGCCTGATTGATGCAGGAGTAGAAAAGGTGCAGGCCGAAAATCGTCAGCGGAATCGCGTGCCAGGGAATGTAGTCGTAGTCCATCGGCTGGATCAGATGGAAGCCCCCCGGCGCGTGATCCACCACGTCTTGCCAGCCGTTGGGCAGCTTGTCGAGGGCGAGGAAAAAGAGGACGAAGCCGGAAGCAAAAATCAGCAGGAACTGAAAGACCGCGGCATAGATCATTGCCGACATGCCGCCGTACATCGTGTAGATACCCGCCACCAGTGCCAGGACGATGAGTCCGACCCACAGATTGAGACCGAACACGACCTCGAGAAGCAGCGCCCCGCCGTAAAACACGACCGCCAGATTGAGCAGGATGTAGCTGGCGAGCAGGAGGACCGCGAAGACGTTTTCGCTGCGCTTGTCGAACCGGCGTCCGAGATACTCGGGCATGGTGACGATGTTGTTACGGCGATAGATCGGATAGAAGATGAAGATCAGCGCCGTGTACACGAAAATGACGATGGTCGTCCAGTTGACCACCGTCAGCCCGATTTGATAGGCCTTTCCGTTGGCGCCCATGAGCTGCTCGGTATTCATACCCGTGGCGATGAACGCCGCGGCGATAGCCCACCACGGCAGCAACCCTTTCGAGATGAAGTAATGATCCGAAGTGTCGCGCTGGCCCCTGCCCTTCCAGAACCCTACCGTGAGCAGAACGACGAAATAAGCGACTATGACCAGGATGTCGACCGGATTGACATTCATGAGGAAAACCCCATCGAGGGTCAATGGGTTATTTCAGATAGGCCTGCCGACAGAGCTGCACGTAATCGTTCTCCTGCTCTTCGGAGAGGCAGGAGTGGACCGGCATCACGACGCCCCTTTCGATCAGCTCGTCCGATCGAGGCAACGTTCCCTTGCTATACTCGTACTGGCTCTCCTTGTTCGCGGGAAGCGTCCACGGAAAACCGTCGGGGCTGTTGCTCGACTTCTCGACCAGGGAACGGATGTTGTAATAGATATGTAGGCCGTTGTCCGGCAGGTGGCAAGCTTGTAGCCCCCCACTCGCCAGCTTCCTGGCAAAGTCCGCAGCTTTCGCCGCCGATTCGCACACAGCAATGAGAAAGGATGCGTTGTCACCGGCCGGATCGTCTACCCGTCTCCATTCGAGGCCCGGCAGATCGCTCAGCTGCTCCTTGATCCGGGTCTTGCTGCTTCGCATGTGTTGAACGATCCCGTCGAGTTTCGCCACCTGGGCACGCATTACCGCTGCCGCGAGCTCACTCATGCGCGAGCCAGCTCCCCAGATGTGGACTTCATGGAACGCGTCGGGCGTCTCGCCGATCCACGGGACACCGACGTCATGAGCCGCGTTGGCACGGAGCCAGAGGTGCTCGTCGTCGGTGACGATCATCCCCCCCTCCCCGGCAGTGATGGCTTTGTTCATCTGGAAACTGAAGAGCGCCATGTCGCCGAAGCTGCCGACCGCTTTGCCGTTCAGGGTAGCTCCGTTGGCTTGCGCACAGTCCTCGAGGACCCGGAGACCGTGTTTTTTCGTAACCTCGAGGATCGCCGGCATGTCCACCGGGACGCCGCACATGTGGACGGGAATCACCACCTGGCTCCGCTCCGTGATCTTCTTCTCGAGGTCCTCGGGGCTCATGTTGAAGCTCTCGTCGATTTCCACCAGCACCGGTATCGCACCCACGCGAACGACGGCGGTGGCGGTAGCCACCCAGAGGAATCCGGGAATCAGGACCTCCTGGCCGGGGCCGACCCCCAGCGCGCTCAGCGCCACGGTAAGTCCGTTGGTGCCGCTCGAGACCGCCTGCGCGTAGCGGCGGCCCAGCCGTTCCTTCATCTCGTTTTCGAGGTTCTCAGCCTCGTGCAGAAAGCTGGCGCCATAGTAGCGGAACGGCGAGCGGCTGCGGATGACCCGCAATACCGCCTCTTCCTCTTCTTGTCCGTAGTAGTGGACGCCGGGAAACTCTCGTGGGAATCTGGGTTCTGCGGTCATCTTTCAATCATTGGTTAAGCATCGTTTTCGAGGCGGCGTTTCGCGCCTCGGGTTAAAGTGGTCAGTGTTCGGTGTTCAGTGTTCAGTGTTCAGTGTTCAGGAAAGGCATATCACGATATGGAACATGAATAGTAACCCGAAGCGTAAGCGAGGAAACGCAGCGCTGTGAGCCCTCGCTAACGCTTCGGGTTATGATAGGGAACTCAGTCAACTTGAGTGAACACCGAACACCTCGTTACTCCACGGAGAGTTGGAACGGTCCGTTGGACGCCTCCGTGTCTCCGTTTTCGTTGTGCGCTATCACGGTCCAGTAGTACCGACCGGACTCGAGAGCCGCCAGCTCGGCCCAGGGCTCCTCGAGCCCCTCGACACGACGCGCCGCGCTCAGATCCCGATTCTTCGAGACTAACAGCGTCCAGGAATCCGCCCCGGCGCGCTTCTCCCACCCGACGACGTTTCCACCGTCTCCGTTATAGGGCTTTTCGAGATGGAAGGGCGACGGCGGCAGATCTTTCGCCGCGAACCAGGAACGGTACCGCCTGCCGGTCAAACCCGCACTGGCGAAGTCACACACCTTGAATAAAGGCTTCTCCCCTTGTTTCACTTGGGCCAGCACCCACGCGTGGGTCTCACCCTCCAGCGGCAGCGGCTCTAGGGTGAGGCCTTTCCACTCGATCGGAGGCAAGGCATCCGGGTTGCCGTCATTGAAGCGGGCCTCGTAAGCACAAAGAATGGGACCGCGGTAGATGGAGATCCGGCCTTCCTGCTCCTGTTCGCCAGCCCAGAAACGCGGAGTGAAATCGAGCGTGATGTCGACCCGGTCCCCCTCCCGCCACTCGCGAGTCAATGAAAGGTAGGTACCTGCAACTGGCTGCGGCCCGGCTTCCCCGTTCACCTCTACGACCGTTTTCGTGGACCACTGCGGTATCCGCAGATTCAGCGTGAACTTTTCGGACTTCTCGGTGGAGACTGTCAACGCAATGCTTTCCCGGGCTGGATACTCCGTCACTTGACCCAGCTCGACTCGAGTGCCGCTGGGCAGACTGGCCGAGAGCGTGGACGGTCCGTAGAAGTTCAGGGTCAGACCGCGCGCCCCCTCCATCAATGCCCAGAGAGCTATCATCCCCGGACCTCGATTGGCGTTCGTCGAGCAGCAATTCAACTCGGGACCGTCCCCCTCTGGAGGACCCTGCTGCAACGCGCAGTAGTGCCGACCGCCGTCGGATTGAGTAGCGTACGTAGAGCACGATCCATCGTAGGGGACCGAGCCCAGCGCGCTATTCAGAGTGCTCCACTCGATCTCATCGGCGACGCGGGAATCGCCGCTCAGCTTCAGCATATCGATCGAAACCGCGATCCAGGCCACGGTGCAACAGGTCTCGATCGTTCCGGGATTGTACGGGGTTCCGAGGAGCCCCTCGTTGGTGGAGAACCCGCCCGTGTTGTGCCGCTCCGACCGCCGCAGGGTCCACCACAAGTGCTCGAACGCCTTGAGGTACTCCTCGTCCCCGGTGACCCAGTACAGCTCGGCAAGCGCCTGAATGTTATGGACGCTTTCCCAGCGACGCACGGGGAAGTCGTCTACGGGTTTCCGCTCGCGCCCGCTGAGCAGGTACCTCACGCCGCCGTCTTCATTAGCCACCTCGTGAACGAAATATTTGGCCATGTCCAGATAGCGCTGCTCTCCCGTCATCCTGTAGAGGATCGCGATCGCGTTGCTCATCGACTCGTTCGCGCCTCCCGCCTTGACGACGGTTTTTCCTTCAGGACCGAAGGTCTGGATCACCAGATCTCCGATCTTCCTGGCAGCTTCGAGAGCCGGCTCGTATCCGGTGTCTTCGTAGTAAAGAAGGAGCCCATTCAGCTGCGCGTGATGGTTCCAAAGGCCAATGTACCCGGTCAGGTCCTCGAAGGGGCCGAGGTAACCGTCCTCTCGCTGGCACTCGATCAGCTCCGGCGCGAAGGAGTCGATCCTGGCTTTCAGAGGTTCGTAGCGCGTAAGCCTCCAGATGAGTTGACACGAGCTGAGGTACTGGCCCGCATAGATGCCCGACCACGGGATGACTTTCTGGGGCCGCTCGCGCAGCATCCTGAGCATGCCGGGGTTCCGGTCGGGAACGGCCACCAGGTCCTTGGCGATGTTATCGATGCGTACGCCGAGATATCCTTTCAGGTCGCTCTGGACGTCGCTCGGCGCTATCAGCTCGGGTGTTTTTTGAAGGACTGCGCCCTTGCCCATCTTTCTCGCAGGACGGCCAGTATTCTCTCGAGAATCCGTGCCCCATTGATAAAAGGTCACCCTGCGCAACGCCTCGGCCCGGGTCTCGCCCTGCTTGGACTTCGCCGTCACGGTCCAGAAAACCGTCGCTCCTGGAGCCACATCCGGAGTCAAGGTTGCCGAAGTTTTTGGACCCGCATCCACGCTCTCCAGCAGGTGCTTGCCCTCTTTGTCTTTGTAGACGCGGACGCCGTACGTCTCGGCCCCGAATGCGGGCAGCCACTCCAGCTGAATACCGGCGCTACTGTGGGACTGCGTTCCGTCCAGGGGTCGCACAAGCTCCGGGGGCACGGGGGGAGGTGGAGAGGATTGCCCGAAGGCCTGCAGCGGTCCCAGCTCGACCAGCGGACTGGATTCGCTCAGATTGACCGCTTCCACCCGCATCCGCGCCTCAGAGAAAACTCCGCTGCGAAGGCGAACTTCCTCGATGTCTCCGTGAAACTGGAACTCCTTGGCATCCCTGGAATCGCCAGGACCGCTGCCGATCCGCAGGCGCTCCAGCTTCATTGGAAAAGCCCCTACCTTGTCACGTTCGAGGATGTTGCCGTCGAGGCAAATCGTGCGGACCCCGGCCTCGGCCTGATACGAGAACACGAGGCTCTGCCACGGGCCGATCTTGATGCCTTCGACTTGCAGGTCGTGCTGAGCGTCCTCACCAGCCCCCTGAGCCGCGGGGCCGACCTGCAACATCGCCTTGGGCGCATCAACAGAAAAGGAAAACGACTCTTCGGGCGTGGCACCCTGGCCCAAAAACAGTGTCCGTTTCCCCTTCTCCCGGGCGCGAAAGCGGCACAGGATCGTCACGTCCGGGCCGAGTCCCTCGAGGATCGTGGCGTTGACATCGAGGTAACCCTTGTAGTTGCGATCGAACGAGACCCAGGGAAAGGACTCACCCATGATCAGGCCGGCAGTCCAGCCGTTTTGAACGACGAAAAGCTCCCGACTGACCGGAAGCATGTTCCCGGTCGAGTCTTCGAGGTCCCCGGCCACGTGGAGAACCATGCGATAGTTTTCATCCCAGGTGCCACGAGCTGGTATGCCCTCCGCTTTCGGGTTCCCTAAGTACAGGTGGACCGACTGCCCGGCGGCTCCGGCCTCGAGCGCCGGGATGAAGACATACAGCTTGACGTCGTTGATTCCCCACGAGACGATTTCGTGCGGCACGAGAGCACCATCAGCTCCGACGACTCGAAGATCCGCCCCGTCGACGCGGGCCCGCGTGCGCGCAAATTCCACGTCCTTCAGGCGCAGCCGAAGCGGAAAATCCTTCAGATCCTCGCTGATAGATGCAGCATCAATTGTTACGCGCTGGCGGTACTTCCAGGCTGCGTTCCACCAGTCGTCCGCCGCGATGATCGTTCCCGAGAGCACGAGAACCGACACGCACGACACCATAAGATAGGTACGCCACATCGCAAGCTGGAACCGATGTCCTTTTGCCAATCCGCCTCGCATTGCATCCTTCCTGATCTCAAGTAGCCTATACCGATTTGAAGCAGAGATTGTAAACTCGTGGCGGACCCCAGGCCACCCCTCAAAGTTCCTTCATGGAGTTTCGTCAACCTTGAACACCCTCAGCGTCTCGCGGTCGATCATCTTGCTCCATTGCCTCTGGCTGGTGCCGTCTCTCTCCGCGTCGGGCAACGACAATCTGTTGAGAAACGGGTCTTTCGAGGAATCCTTCAATGGCATGGTAATGCACTGGTCTCTGAAAGGAGACGAAGGAGTCCAGCAGCGTCTTTCAAGAGCCCCGGGCGTGACCGCCGGCCATTCCGCCAAGCTGGAATGCACCTCGTTCACCCGTCGTTCGCGAGACAGTTATGCCACGATCGCTCAGTCCCGCTTGATCGCCATCGAGTCGGGAAAGTGGTACCGCTTCTCGTGCTGGGCCCGCCAGGAAGGGATGGCTTCGGCCATGGTCACCACCGAGTGGACGGCCGACCAGACCGCCACGATTCCTTACAACACCACCGCGCTGTTCTATCAAATGACCGTTGGCAGCCAGTGGCGCCACTTCGAGTGGGTTTTCCCGGCCTACGCCACGGGCACCGAGAACAGCATCCTGACCCTCTCTTTCGATGACGTCGGTACGCTGTGGCTCGATGACGTCAGCATCGTCGAGGTGGAGCCGCCGCAGCCGCGTTACACTCGGGAAGTGCCCGCACTCACAGGCGGCAACCTGCTCCGGAACGCGAGTTTCGAGTGTGGGCCCGACCACTGGTCCTCGGTGGGTACGGACTTGCCGGAGGGATCTGGGGTGCATCCACCGGAGGGCGATTTTTATTCGGGAGGAGCGTACCACGGACAGTATTGCCTGAGATTGGGCCTGCAACCAGCCCCCGTCGAACGCATTCAATCCGACATCCCGCCCTGCCACATCCTTGACGTTCCACGCAACCCCCTGATCACGAACCTCGGTTTCATCCCCGTCAAGGCCGGTGAAAGCTACACGCTGTCGGCGTATCTGCGCGCCGATCAGGCCGATATCCCGGCGCGCCTGGTCGTCCATTTTCTCAAGCCCTTCGGCGGCCACCGGATCGAAGCCCACGACGTAAAATTGACCGAGACGTGGAAGCGCTACGAGTTCACGACCACGGCCAAATCCGATTTTGCCTATATCCAGGTGGGTCCTGATCTGACCGGTCGACCGAGAGCCGCCGCGACGGCATGGGTCGACGCCGTCCAGTTCGAGGCGGCAGACTCCGCTTCGGAATTCGACACACGCGAACCCTTGGAGGTCGGCCTCAACACCGGGAATTACGGCAATATCTTCACGCTGGATCAGCCCCGTGAAGTGAAGATACAAGTCTGTAACCGCTCACTCCGCCCCACCGCCCTCACCCTGGAATTGAGGATCCGGGATTACTTCGATCGCGAAGTCGGGCGTTTTTCACACCGGCTTCAAGCGCTGGCACAGGCGACCCTTCTCGAAAAGCTCCCTCTGCAGCTTTCCCGGCCGGGATACTATCGACTCCATGCGTCGTGGGAAGCTGGAGGTCGCCGGCACGACCGCAGCATCCCCTTCGCCGTGATCACAGCGTACAAGGACCCGGACTCGATCTTCGGCGTCAACAACGCCCCTGGAAACAGCCTGCTCTGTGGACCTCTGCGCCTGGCGGGCGTGAACTGGGTGCGCCGCTGGACGTTTAACTGGGAGCGCATCGAGCCCTCCCCCGGAAAGTTCGAGTTCGAGACGGCGGATTTCGAGATGGACCGCCTGCTGGACGTCGACATGCAGATCCTCAACCTGCTGCCTCCCTTCCCCTCGACGAGCTGGAACACGACCGCCCCGGAGGGGGCAAAGTCGATCGCGCCCGACTATGGCTGGGGCACGAACTTCTACGCGCCGGCCGATCTTGATTCCATGGCACTATTCATAGGGACCACCGTGAATCGCTACAAGGACCGGCTCCACGTCTGGGAATACCTCAACGAGCCGTTCTACACGATTCACTCGCTTCCCAACAGCCAGCAGATGGATGCCACGGTCCCCGCGTTGCCCGATGCCGACTACACGGTGGAAGACTACATCCGTTTGCTCGAGGTTTTTAATAAAGCGGTCAAAGGCGCTGATCCGACCGCGCGCACCATAGGCGGCATAGGCGCGCGCCCGGACCTGCTCGCCCGGGAATTTTTCGCAGCGGGCGGCCTGGACCATCTCGACATCTTCAACCTTCATATCTATCCAGGCCTGCGCAAGCCCGAGTTTTATGTCGAGCAGATGATAGAGATGCTGCGCTGGATGGACGCCTCGCCTGGGGGCCGGAAGCCCATCTGGATAACGGAGTACAGCTACTTCGGGACCGATCAATTGCCCTGGGAACCGTACGTCATGAACGCCGGCCCCTGGGCACCCAACCGCCTGCTGCGCGACGAGAAGGAAGGCTCCGATTACACGGTGCGGTTCAACGCCATCATGCTCGCGCACGGCGTCGAGAAGATCTTCTATCACAGCGGCCACATGATGCATGTGTCGTTGAACAAAGATGCCTGGATCCTCGAAGCCTGGATGAATCACTACGCGAGCAAGCCGCGGAAGCTCTACGCTGCCCAGGCCGCCATGGCCAACCTGCTGGGGCCCGCCCCCGAGTATGCCGGCGTCCTGAAGAAGCCCGAGACTCTCGAGGGACGCAGCACCGCCCAGGTCTACGGCTACGCTTTCCAGTGCGGCCCGAGGGCCGTTCTGATCGCCTGGTCGCCACGGTCGGAGATCGAGGACGTCACCTGGTTCCTCGAAGCTCCCGAAGGGGTCCAGTCCTACGACATCGTGGGCGCTCCCCTGACCGAGAAAGAGGTGCCCCTGGGAGAGTCACCGGTCTATTTCACCAGATCCAAACTAGCAGCAAAGGATCTGGCGACCGGGTGCCGATTGGGTTTGCGGTAACTCTGATTTCCGCATCTGATTCTGATCCTGACTCTGCTTCGGATTCAGATTTCTGAGTCTGACTCGGGATCGGGGTCGGGGTCGGCAAGAACACCGAACACCGACCGGGCTCATCCCCTGCCGGTGGGTCGGTCGGCGATGAGGTCTACGAGGCGCTCGCCGTCGTCATCACCGTCGTCCTTGCCATCATCATCGTTCGCATCCAGGATCAGGCCGATACCCGGCGCGTAGTACTTGTAGTCGACTTCTTCCGGATCGAGCAGGCTCGATGTTCCGATTTTCACGCATCCATCGAACGTGCCGGATCTGATCGTGACGGACTCGTCGACTCCGAGCACTTCGGCGATCTCTTCGCTGTGGCCCGGAGCGAACTGGTGGTAGTACGTGTCCGCAATCCCGGGGGCCGCTTTCATGCAAATCCCTGCCCGGACGCCGTCGCTACCCACTTGCCGGTTATCGACATCGACGAGCTTGTCGTCCTCGAACTCGAGCGAGTGTTCTCCGAAGCACCAGACGTTCCCCTCGACGTCCTGAGCAAACCATTCGTCCGACGTCTCCACCACGACCCCGTCGAGCGTTTCGAGCTCGCGAACCACCACACACTCCACTCCGAGGATCTCCCGGGTCTCCCCCGTCACCGAGACATTCCTGCGCTTGAGCCCCGCATCGGTGTGGGACTCATACACGAACGTAACACCGGGAGTCAGGGGAAAGTAAGGATTATCGACAACCCCGACAAAGTGGTCGGGATCGATGCCCGGGTCGGGATACGTTGCGAGGACCTCGCAAAAACGGAGTCTTGCAGCGAGCTGGGCGTCACATACACCCAGAGCCGTGTCGAGCTCGGCGCTCGCCGCGTCGAGGCAAGTCTGACGTGCCAGCGCGTCGCCCAAGGTAGCGCAGTTTGCCCGGGCGGCCCAGAACCCGGCCTTCGCCGAGTGGCGGCAGGATTCCACGGAGCTGTGGGAAAAACTCTCACACCCACCATCGTCCAAAGCTGGCGTGCTCTCGGCCAAGCAAAGAGGCGGGTTGCCCTCCTGAAAAAGGTAATTGAGAAGATACACGACGTCCGTGATATTGATCTTGGAATCGCCGTTGACGCTGCCACACACGATCTGGGATACGTCCTGCGAGCTGGCCGGGCGACCAGCAAGCAACGCGAATCCCAAGGCTGCAGAAAAAAAGATGCAACGGGCCATGGCCTCACCTCCGTCTGAAAACATTCCCTGATTCTTGCCACTCTTACGTCTAGAATTGTACTGCGACAACATTAGAGGAAGCTTAGAGAACAGCACTGTTCTCAGAGAAAAAGCTTTGTCGTGCAGTCATGGCTCTGTTGTGGGCGGGTCTCCCCACCCGCCCACGCAGGGTGGCGCCGCTTCTGACTCTGATTCTGAACTAATCTGAATCTGATTCAGGATCTGACGCGGATTCAGATTCTGACTCTGATGCAGACTCTGACTCCGATTCTGATTCCGACGACGGCACGGTCTTCAACGAACACGAGGTCAGGAGCTCCTTGGCGGTACGACTCCGACTCACGAGATAGACGGGGGACGGTCCGAGTCGGATCAACCTGGCTGACAGGGGAAGCCCGACAATATTGAAGGCGTCCGTACCGCGTGGAATCTCGATGCCCAGGTTGAAATCGTCCGTTGTCGTTTCGTCGATCCAGGCGGCCACAAGAGCGCGGTCCCCGCACTGAAAAGCATACGCGTAAACCGACTCCGTGGCCTGGCCCTCGCTCGACGCCGGGTTTGCAATCGCACCGGCGTACTTCGGTTCCGGTCCCAGCAAGTTGGCCAGCGCGGAGTGAGCCGCGTACAGCTTTTGAGGCGTCGCCAGCGGGCCGAGGAGCGGGTTTTCCAGATCGAAAGATCCGTTATTCACCTCGCCTTCGCACCCCTGATGGTAAAAGATTTTTTCCACGCGATGGGCCAGCATGATGAGCGCGTAGCGGATCACGTAATCCGCTCCCACGCGCTCATTGGCCAGCAAGTGTGTCGCCGAGAAATGCCCCTTCGGCGCCACCCAGGGGTCCCAGGGCTTGTCGTCCTCCGCGTGGTAGCCGCATTCGGTAATCCACACCGGGATGGGGCCCTTCCCCGCGGCGTCCAGGTGCCGATTGAGAGTCTCGAGGAAGGGCACGAAACCTTCCGGCCGATCGGCGAAGAGACCGTAGGGATGGAGGTTGTAGAGGTCGAGGTACTCGAGGCCCCCCAGCTCGACAAGTTGCCTCGTTTGCTCCAGGACGATGTCCAGCTGACCGACACAGATCCCACCGAGAACCTTGCAGGCGGGGTCGACCTCCTTCATGGCTCGGTACGCAGGCGTCAGAAGGTTCAGATAGTCCGCCACGCCGTAATCAGCGCCGGGCAATTGATTTTTCGACGACGGCAGGCTGTACGCGGTATTGATGGGCTCGTTCAGAAACTCCCACACATGGATGCGGTTCTTGTAGCGCTGCGCGGCCTGCCGCACGTAGCGAGAGAGCTTGCGGGGATCCTTGGGCGCGTAGGCCAAGCGGGCCCACGATGGCGGCACATGCCAGCTGTCCGGCAGGTTCTTCTCGAGATCGTCCGGCGCCTCGGACGCCCAGCTCGCCGAGGGAAAGGGCGGCAGCAAGGCCATGGGGCGCATCCCGGCGGCGAGGATCCGATCTATGTGCTGGTCCGACAGCGCGAAGGAGAGCTGGCCTTCGACGGGTTCCAGCTGGTTCCAGTCGAGCGACCACTCCCGCGCCCAGACGACGCCCACCTTCTTCAACGCTGCGCACAGTTGCGGCGTCGGGGGCGCCAGGTTGATTCCGAAGGGCGAATCGTCCCACGGATACGGCTTGATCACGGCCAGGTCGAGAGCACGGGAATGTTCCACCTCGCCGATTTTCCATGTCAGTCTGGCTCGATAAAATCCCTTGCCGGGGACCTTCAGCGGGAGGGATTCGCTGGCCGTGCCTGCGGGCGGGATCTCGATGGTGACGGAAGACACCGGCAGACCCAGATCAAAGTAATCCGTGAGCCGAGCCTCTACCTCGACGGTGGTCTCCTTCTCCAAGGTGCTGAAGCCGTGGACCGTCAAAGCAATGCTGTCTCCTGCATCGAAGACATTGCCCGGGCGGCCGCTATCGATGCCGATCTCGACGGGCTCGCGCAGGGTGAAGGGGGTGGGAGCCGGACCTGCCTCGAGCTGGACGGCGTCGATCCAGACGGTAGCCGAGCTCTCGGGCTCAGCGGAGAGATCGGGCCCGAGCGCAATGCACACGTCGCGCTCCTCGGACTCGAGGGTGAACGAGTAACGTTCCCACTGTGCCGAAAGGGTAACGGCTTTCGCTCTCGTCGAAGGCGAGGCATAGGTGCGCTGGTCGGTCCCGAAGCGAAAGACCAGCTTGGCCTGAACATCCGGCCGGTCGGCGCGCAGGTAGGCAGACAGGGTATACGTCTTCCCGGGGTCAACGCTCAGCCAGCCGACGTTCGCCGCCAGAGGCGCGGTCTGGACCACTCGCGTCAGGGGCCACGCGTTAAAATGAGTCACGGGCGTTTTGCCCGGTCCGAGCTCGATGCCGAGGCAATGCCGGCCGTGCCAGGCCTCGTCGCTGCGCACCTCTCCGAACAGGCCGGTCAGATCCCCTCCCCAGGCGGTCGGCTTGCCCAGGGTGGACCAGCGATCCGGCCCCGACTCAAAGCTCGCGTTCGGAATCAGGTTTCTGGATCCAATCGATGCAACCGACGGGCTCCAGCGGGGGTGTGCCGACTCAGGACCGTTATCCTCCGCGAGCAAGGGCTGGGCGGTGACGAGGACCAGGACAAGCGCGGTACTAACCGGGTTTTGTGGCACGGGCTGTGGGTGAGGACTGCAAAAACAAATTGCCCTATAGCATCTGCCGGGCTATAAGTTAGGTTGTTTGCGGGTGCACGATTCAGGCGCACGAGGATAGTCGGAGGGTCGCGGAAAAACAAGTTTGGGTCGACCGGAAGGGGGCGTTGCGGGCGCGTGTCTCAGGGTTGGAGAACAGTTCACCAAACAAACCAGAAAGGGTGTTCCTCTTGAGGGGGAACGGAGAAGGAGCTCTACGGAGGATCCGATAGATGAAGATGATGAAAACGACGTCGGTGGTTTCCTGTGTCCAAGCAATAGCAGCCACAGCGCTCCTGGTGTGTTTCCTGGCATCGGAGGCGTCGGCGGCGGACCGGCTTGTTCCTACGGATTTCGTCGATCTGGGAGCTGCAATGGGAGGAGCCGCAGCTGGTGATGTGATCATCATCGAAACAGATGGCCCTCACATTCTTACGGCTACTGTGAACTGGCGCCAACCGATCACGGTAAGACCGAAAGATGCCACGGTGAACCCTGTAATCAAAAGCACTTGGACCGAATTTCTTCAGCCATTTGGGCCGGATCCTAACGCAATGCCACCATCACCGGGTGCTCAGGGAACAAAATTCGGGGACAACAACTTCGGCACGATTACGCTGGATGCGGGTGGGAACAGGGACGGTGTTGGCGAAGCCGATCCTGCGAGGCCGGGCCCCATGTGGCATTTAATCGACCTGCAACACGCGCCTGGCGCTCCCATCGTCTTCGAGAATGTACACATCATCAACCCTGGGTCCAACGAGAATACCAGCGGCCCAGGTATCCGAGCGATCATCACCCAACACAACGCGGAGTCTGGCGCCAGCTATACCTTCGATAACTGCACGGTGGATTTCAGAGGGGCCGACACGAATAATATTCTTGCTGATCAGGACTCCGAAAACATCAACCTCATCGACTGCACCTTTCTTGCGGACGGGGAGCCCACATTTCCTGTGATCCGTTTGGATGGCCGTACGGAGGGGAAGCCAATGGCAATGCCTCCAGAGCTTCCCAGGGACCTGGACATGAACCTCCTCATCCAGAATTGTCATTTCGAGGGCCCGCTTCAGGTCATTGATTTGATGCAGGGTAACTTGACAGTAACTGTTGACAATTCCACTCTCAGGACTCCCAGTGGTCAGGTTATCCGTGTCCAGTCGTTGGTTGCAGGTGCAAATGTCGAGGTCAAGGGGGACTCTACCTTGGTTCGCACTTCGGATGTTACGTTTGACTTAAACACTTCGGCTATCCTTTTTGACGGCTTAGTAGCCCAGACACTCGACATCGATGATTCTCGTATTGGGGGCCCGAATGACGTCATCGAGTTGTCGCGGGGTTTCTTGACGTTAACCGTTGACAATTCCTGTCTCACGTCCGTTGGAGATACTGGCAACAGTGCGGTTATCAGGGCATCGTTTGCTGTTGACAGTACGGATGTCGATGTCAACGACTCTATCTTGGTTACCAACGGTGACAACGATGCGGCTGTCCTGTTTCAAGGCTCAAAACCCCACGACCTGACAATGGACCACTGCGATGTGCAGGCTGCGAAAATAAATGGCGAAGGGATTCGGTTTGGCATAGACGGAACAGCCAACGTTACGAACAGCATCGTGTCTGTAGGGACGAGTGGTATCGGTTTTGCGGCCAACCCGGCCACTCTTGGCACATTGGATGCCGATTATAATAACGTGTTCACCAATGGCGGCACAGATTATGAGGAGCCACAATGGACGGTCACAAATCCTGTCGCCGCAGGGGATCCGCTTTACACCGACATCAACAATTGCGACGCCTCCTATGCCAATGGCGCTCTTTTCACGGCGGACAGCGCCGGCGGTCCGCTGGGCAGTGACGGTACGGGGACACCCGTGCTGGGTCTGCAACTCCCGGGCAACTGCAACCAGGACAACTCTTTCGACCTCTCCGACGCGATCCATTTCCTCGGCTTTCTCTTCCAGGGCAGCGCCTCTCTGCCTTGCAGCACCGAAGCGGCCAATCTGGCCCTCATGGATGTCAACGACGACCAAGGCCTCGACCTCTCCGATGCGGTTTACATCCTCGCCTTCCTCTTCCAGGGAGGCCCCGAGCCGGAGCAGGGAAGGGTTTGCATCTCCATCCCCAATTGTCCGGACAATCCGGCTTGCCCTTAGCCCGCTATTCCTCCGCTCTCGAAGAGTTCGTCTCCAGGGCCAGGCAAGCAGACACCCAACTTCCAAGACGGTGCCATGGCACGCAGAAGTCTTTTTACACGTGCCGCCTCGCTTGTTACCCTGATATAGATGGAATTTTGTAGGATTCATCCAGGGGAACTCGTACTCATCGCGAGCCTGGTACTCGTCGGCGACCCAGCGAGGGCGGAACCCGAAACCGATCCGGCGGATGCCTTTCGGGAGACGACGTCTCAGCGAGCCGGCTACGACTGGTGGTCCCTGCAGCCGCTCCGCGACCCTCCCGTTCCCGAGGTACAGGCGAAAGACCGAGTGCGCAATCCCATCGACGCGTTCGTGCTGGCGGCCCTCGAAGAGAAGGAGCTCGGCTTCTCGGAGGATGCGGATCCGCGGACGCTCGTTCGACGCCTGTCTGTCAACTTGATCGGTCTCCCAGCTGAACCCGAAGAGATCGCAGCCTTCGTTCGCGATCCGAGCGAGAAGGCTTACCGCCATCTCGTTCGCCAGCTTCTCGGTTCGGTGCACCACGGCGAACGCTGGGCGCGGCACTGGCTCGATGTCGCGCGCTTCGGTGAGAGTCAGGGATTCGAACGGGACCGGATGCGGCCCAGCGCCTGGCGGTACCGCGACTGGGTCGTCCGGGCACTGAATGACGACATGCCGTACGATAAGTTCGTGCGCTTGCAGATCGCCGGCGACCAGCTGCATCCCGGCGAGCCCCAAGGACTCATTCCGACCGGGTTCCTGGTGGCGGGAGGGTGGGACGAGGTGGGCCAGACGCAGAGGAGCGCCGCCATGCGAGCGGTCGTTCGCGCTGACGAGATGGAAGACTATGTAGCTACCGTCAGCCAGACGTTTCTCGGGCTTACGGCCAACTGCGCCCGCTGCCATGACCACAAATTCGATCCGATCACGCAGGCGGAATACTACCGCATCAGCTCAGCGCTGAGTGGCGTCCGCCACGGGGAGCGTGACATAACACCGAAGGAGGTGGTCGAAGCCTCGACGCAGCTGAAGCGCGAGATCGAGAGGCAACTCGGCAAGCTCGTCAGTGAGGTGCGACGGATCGATCTGCCGGTCCGCCGGCAGATGGCCGCGGAGCGGCTCGCCGCGCGAAAGCCGACGGCAGTCGCCACAAGCGGGGCGGTGGTAACCAACGAGACGGGTCCGACTGGCAGCAGGGCCGCTCCGAGCAGCGAGACTTCTGCGTCGGGCCCTGCCCAGCCACCGGCTCCGTTTCTTCGCTGGGATTTCGTTGATGATCTGTCCGACACGACAGGAGCGGTCCAGGGTGAGCTACATGGCGATGCTCGGCTGGGAAGCAACGGGCTGATGATCAACGGAGAAAACGGTTACGTAAGCACCCAGCCGATCTCGATCGAGCTGAAGGAAAAAACGCTCGCGGCGTGGGTCACGATCGGCGACCCTCAGAAGATCGAGGGCGGGGTCATCAGCGTCGAGAATCGGGAGGAAGGGATCTATGACGCCGTCGTCTACGGCTGGGGAGGAACCCGCCGCTGGGTCGGTGCCAGCCTTCCGCTGGCGAAACGCCTGGCGACCTTCGACGGAACGGAAGAGCCTGCGACCGATCCCAATCGCGTTCACGTGGCTCTGGTCTACACCGCCGACGGCAGGATCACCCTCTACCGGAACGGCAAGAAGGACGGCCGGCCCTTCCGTACCCAAGGGCTGCTGACGTTCAAGGGCGGACAGACCCGGCTCCTATTCGGGGTTCGAAGGACTGTCGCCGACGATCTGTTCGATGGAGTGATCCACCAGGCCAGCCTTTACGACCGTGCGTTGAACGCCGCCGAGGTCGCCGCCGCCGCGTCCGACGTTGTCTCCGACGAAGAGGCCGTCATCCGCCGGCTGGACATTCCCCAGCAGGCGCGCCGCGCGACTCTCAGGGCGCAGATCGACAAGCTTTCGGCGATCAACAGCGACCCGGAACGCGCTGCCGCTTACTGCACTGCCGCGGTCCAGCCCGAGAAGCCGACAGCGGTTCAACTGCGCGGCAACCCGGCGACTCCGGGCGAGGTGGTCGCGCCGGGGGGACTGGCCTGCGTGCCGGGCATCGATCCCGACTTCGGCCTCCCCCCCGACAGCCCGGAAAGTCAACGTCGCATCAAGCTGGCCGAGTGGATCACCCATCGCCGAAACCCGCTGTTTGCACGGACGATCGTCAATCGACTGTGGCACTATCACTTCGGCCGTGGGATCGTCGACACGCCCAGCGATCTCGGCTTCAACGGGGGCCGCCCCTCCCATCCGGAGCTCCTCGACTACCTGGCGTCGCGATTGATCGAGTCCGGCTGGAGCCTGAAGGCGATCCATGAGCTCATTGTCACATCGAGCACGTGGCGCCAGTCATCCCGCTATCAAGCGCAGCCGGCCTCTGTCGATGCAGACAATCGGCTTCTCTGGCGCAAGAGGCGACTGCGGCTCGAGGGTGAAGCGCTCCGGGACGCCATCTTGCACGTGTCGGGCCAGTTGAATCGACAGGTCGGCGGTCCCCCGTACCGGGATTTCACCGTCTACAACTTCAACACCTTCTTCTACACCCTGATCGATGCCGTCGGCCCCGAATTCAACCGGCGGACACTCTATCGCATGTGGCTGCGGGGCAATCGTCCCCGGTTGCTCGATGCGTTCGATTGCCCCGACCCATCGACGACCACCCCGAGCCGTGCGAAAACAACAACCCCCGTTCAGTCCCTGTCACTGATGAACAACTCGTTCGTGCTGCGAATGTCCGATCGCTGTGCAGAGCGGGTAACAGTTGACGTCGGAACCGAGCCGGGCGCGCAGATCCACCGCGTGTTCGCCCTTGCCTACGGCCGCAGCGCTTCCGCTGACGAGCTCGAGTCTGGCCATCGGTTCGTCGAGGCGCACGGACTCCCAGCCTTCTGCCGGGTCGTCTTTAACAGCAATGAGTTTCTCTATGTCGATTGATCCCCGCAGCATCGATCGCCGCTCGTTCCTGAAATTTTCCCTTCACGGAATCGGCAGCGTCGCGCTGACGGACCTGCTGCTCCGCGATCGGGTGGTGCGCGCTGAAGCCGTGCCCGCTGAGGCCGCGGATCCCTGGCCCCACCATACGCCACGGGTGACGCGGGTCATCCACCTTTGCATGTGCGGCGGCCTGAGCCATGTGGACAGTTTCGACTACAAGCCGGCACTCGCGCGGCATCACGGCCAGTCTCTGGCGAGCGACGAGAGGCCGGATGTCTTCTTCAACAAGGTCGGGCTTCTGCGCAAGAGCGACTGGGGGTTCCGGCAGCACGCACAAAGCGGGCTCTGGGTTTCGGACCTGTTTCCGCACATGGCCGAGGTCGCTGACGAGCTGACCGTGATCCGCTCGATGGTCGCCGAGACATCCAACCACACGCCAGCGACGTTTCAGCAGAACACCGGATTTCGTCTCAACGGTTTTCCAACGGCTGGCGCCTGGCTATCGTACGGCATGGGCGCGGAAGCCGACGACCTGCCGTCGTATGTCGTCATTCCTGACGCGCGAGGTCAGCCGGCTGGCGGATCGATCAACTGGACCAACGGATTCCTTCCGGCGCGGCACCAGGGTGTCCTCATGCGCAGCAAGGGAAACGCCATCGATGATCTGTTTCCGTCGCGAGCCATCTCACGGGAAACCGAGCAAGCCAGCCGCCGGTTGCTGAGCGGGTTGAATCGTAATCACCTCGCACGAGCAGGCCTCGACGATGACCTTGAAGCCCGAATCCTCAGTTACCAGCTCGCGGCAAAGATGCAGATGGCGGTTCCGGAAGTGACGAATCTCGACGCCGAAACGGCTCCTACGCGAAAGTTGTACGGTCTGGAGCGAGAAGAGACTCGTGACTTCGGACGCGGCTGCCTGCTGGCCCGTCGATTGCTCGAGCGGGGAGTACGCTTCGTGCAGCTCTTTTCCGGCGGTGCTTTCGGCAGTCCACGCATCAACTGGGACGGTCACGAGAATATGGTGCGCAATCACACCCGGGAGGCGCTCCGCGTGGACCAGCCGATCGCCGCGCTGCTACGGGACCTTCGCCAGCGCGGCCTGCTGGAGGATACGCTGGTGATGCTCACCACGGAATTCGGGCGAACCCCGTTTACCGAATCGGACGCGGATGTGCTCGGCATCGGGCGCGATCACAACCAGAACGGCTTCTCAGTCTGGTTGGCCGGAGGTGGGCTGCGTCACGGCTACGCCTACGGCGCTACCGACGAAGTGGGCTGGAAAGCCGTGGAAAATCGCGTCTCGTGGCATGATTTTCACGCCACGATTCTGCACCTTCTCGGCATCGATCACGAGCGTCTGACCTTCTACCACAACGGAATCGCACGCCGTCTCACCAACGTCCACGGGCACGTCGTGCGCGGCATACTGGCGTGACTTACTCCCGACCCCGACCCGCCGGTCGTTGCGTGTTTCCACATCCATCAAACCAGCCGCCCCCCGCCCGAATACTTCGCAACCGCGTCCGCGTCCAGCTCGATCCCCAGGCCCGGCGCGTCGGGGATGGGGAGCATGCCGTCCTTGTCGAGAACCCACGATGCGGTGACGATCTTGTCGATGTAGGGTGAGCCGGCGATGTACTCGACCAGATCGGTGCTGGCAAAGGCGGAAGACAGTTGAAGGTCAGCGGCGAGGCCGACAGCGGTGTTCCAGCCGTGGGGAATGAAGCGGACGCCGTTCTCCTGGGCCATCCAGCCGATGCGGCGTTCCTCGCTGATGCCGCCGACTTTGGTGACGTCGGGCTGGACGATGTCGAAGGCGCCGGCCTGCAACCAGGGCTGGAAGGATTGCCGGCGCGTCAACACCTCGCCGCCGGCGATGGGGACGGGTGCTGCGCGGCGCAGTTGCACGTAATCTTCCAATGCGTCGGGGTTCAGCGGTTCCTCAAACCAGGCGACGTCGTGCTCGGCCAGCATGTGGGAGGTGCGCAGCGCCCACTTGTAACCGTGAGACCAGAACGCATCGCTCGCACCGGCATCTACCATCAACAGCGAGTCAGGTCCCACGGCATCGCGAGCAGCCCGTACGATGGCTTCGTCCATCGCGTCACTCACGCGTCCGAAGGGCCCCCACCCCATTTTGAAGGCACGAAATCCCTGCGCTTTGATGGACCGGAGATGGTCGGTCAACGGTTTGGGTTCTTGCATGAGCAGAGAGGCATACGGGCGCACACGTTCACGGTGCCGGCCCCCCAGCAGCCGCCCCACCGGTTGACCGGTCGCTTTGCCGAGCAAGTCCCACAGTGCTATGTCTATGCCGCTGATGGCGTGTGTGATCGAGCCTCCTCGCCCCTGCCAGAACGTGTGCTGGTGCAGCTTCTCGCTCACCCGCTCCGGTTCCAGCGCCTTTTCACCCCGATACAGAGGCTCCAGAACTTTCAGCGCGGCCTTCACGAGCTCATCGCTCGTAAAGACACTCCCCAGCCCGACGGATCCTTCATCGGTATGGACCGCGATCAGCGTGTGAACACAATCCTCCGACTCGATCTCGTTGCTCCACCCCCCTTCCGGTGTTTCCCCCCGGAGGCCGACAGCTCGGATCTCGCGTATTTTCATCTTCTTTGCTTCTTCAACAGACGGCTAGCCAAGCGGCGGATTGGCGCCGTAGGGGTAGTCAACCGGCGTGTAACGAATCAAGAGCTCGGGCGTGTCGATCTTGCGGTGGTCCTCGACGCGCGAAGTGAGCAGGCGATCGAGCAGGCCGGAAGTCAGCAGCGTTCGCTCCACGGGATAGGGCGATTTCCCCGTGTGCATGAAGAGCTCGATCGCACGGACGAGGTTGCGGAAGTGAGGGACCTCGGGCCAGCGCTCATCCATATGCGTACCGACGGGAGCGGCACCCTTCAATTGCACCGCCAGCCCGCCCCCCTTCGCGAACGGGTCCAGCATGAAGAGGCTGCCCAGGAGCCCGTCGGCATACTCGAAGAGAAAGAGTGCCACCTTCTCCCCGGTGACATCCCTGACGTTCCCGTCCGCGTGCGGCGTGGCCTCGAGGGCCGCGTCAAAGACGTGCTGCGGTACACGGCCATCGTCGAGGACTTTCCATATCGCCTCGCCCTCGAGGCACTGCACCCACCGGACACCGGTCTCGGCGCCGCGGCGTCGCTCCACGAAGTGTTGCAGCAACTCGAGTCCGTGGATGCCGTAGATATCGAGCCCCGAGTAGCCGATCCCTACGGCTCCCTCGATCTCGCAACCCATGGGAATGGAGAGATCGGGTTTGCGATAGGTGAGCGGAGCGGCGGAGCCCGCCATGAGGGGAATACCCATCTCCTTGGCGGTGTCGTACATCCACTTGCCGTCGGACCAGCTCGGCCCCAGGTGCTTGTCGCTGAACACGGGGACCACACGGTCGTACTTCTTGAACGTGTCGACGATCTCGCTGAAGAACCGTCGGCGCGGGTAAAGGTGCTGCCCCTTCTCGTTGAAGGGGTACTCCCCGTGCTCCCCTATGCTGAGGACCCCATCCACCGGAATGCCATTCGTCCCTACCGTGACGGCTCCCTCGATGGTATCGAAGATGGGAAAGCCGTGTTTCGCCGCGAGGCTACGGGCGAGGTCCGTCTGCGGAAACTGGTCAACATACATCGAGGCGACCTCGAGCTGCGGCCCAGCGCCTCCATCCTGCCTCCAACCTTCGAGGATCTTGCCCACAATCACGTCGGCGTGGACGATCTTCTGGTACTCGGTGACGACAGCGGCGACACGCTTCTTGGGTCCCAGGGGAACGCCCGTGGACCGAACCCCGGCGCAGCCCGGCATAAACGCAGCCAGCGTGGCGGCACCTAGCGAGCGGAGGACCTGGCGTCGTGTGACTTGCATGGGGATCCTTCTGGTATCAGGGTGAAGGAGTGCAATATACCCGAGGCGTGGAGCGAAGTTCAACGAGCAGAGCGGCTGCGCCAGGACCCGGATGGAATAACCGTCGCCGAAGGTGGGATCTCGGAGAGGTGGTACGTCCAGGCTACTTGTGTGGCCCCGGTTTCGGTGTCCAACTGGGCAAGGACCCGCGTATAAAGCGAGCCTTCGATTCCGTACCCCCGAAACTCTTCGATCTGATCGAGCGTTCCCAGGGTGAGGCCAATGTCCATCACCCGATAATATTCGCCCACGACCTGTTCCCCCTGCTCGACCGCGGGAACGAGGCCCGGAAAGGCGCCGAGGTCCAGAAGTCGTCCCTTGGTTTTTGCGGGGAGTGCGTGGAGGATCTCCGCGTCCGCTTGAAGGGATTGATGGCGACACTCGCCTCGCATCAACGTGCCGTAGACGAAGACCCTATCAACAAGCCATGGCGCCGGGCTGTCGCTGGCTGTCGCCGCGGCCGTCAACAAGGCATCCGTCAGACCGAACTCGTGAAGGCCACGGCGAACAGTGTCGACGTAATCGTTTGTAGGGCTCACGAACCCCTCTCTATGCTCTGGTAAGACTTCATAGGTGACGGCTGCAACCTGCTCGCCACAATCGGTGAGCACCTGGACTGGACGCCGACGATAGTAATGCGGCACACGTTCCTTACGGTCCAGCAAGGCCCAACCTCGAGCGTCCACCTCGAAAAGCACTCCAGGAGTCAACTGGCCCCGGCACTGCCTGATATTGAGGGCGCCGCCTGCTCTGACGCTCGACCGGTAGTGGAAAACCAGTTCCGTATCGGGCAGATATCCCACCCGCCCAGAGCCTTCGAGAAAATCATCGACGCCATTCTTCTTGCACCAGGACCGTCGGTCGCGCGCGTCGAGGTTGGATCCGTATGCGAAGTAGAGCATGTTAGAACCGTTCCAGGGCCAGCGGCTCCAGAGGGATCAGGGGCTCGTCACCCGCCACGATCTGCGAAACCAGCTTACCAGTAACCGGCCCTAACGACACCCCGAGCGTGGCGTGCCCCGCGGCGACGATCAGGTTCTCCAAGGTCTTCGCCCGCGCCAGGATGGGCAGTCCATCGGGGGTGCAGGGCCGCAGCCCTCGCCACGTCCGAATCAAATCGAACTCTTCTATCGCGGGGAGGTAATTGCGCGCCGCGCGAAGAATGGCCCCCACGCGCCGCTGATTGATAGAGAAATCCAGACCCGCGAGCTCCAGGGTCCCCGCGAACCGGAGGGTGTCCCCCATCGGGGTTGCGGTCGCTTTCGCCTCGCCAAAAATCACGGGGAGGTCCGGGGAGCCGGGGGGCTTCTTGATAGTGATGCTGTATCCCTTCGCCGGCTGTATAGGCACTTTTATGCCCAGGTTCTTCAAGATAGCCGGCGACCAGCAGCCCGCGCAGAGCACGACTTCCCGGGGATGCAACTCTCCCCGAGTGGTCCTGACGCTGGTAATCCGCTTTCCGTCGCTTTCGAATCCAAAAATTTCAGTCGACGGCAAAATCTTGCCCCCGCTTTTTTCCACTCGCGCCGCAAGGCCCTCCACGAACTCTGCGGGGATCAGCTGCGCGTCTCCGGGATAATAGACCCCGCCGATGCCCGGAGAGCTCGACAGCGTGGGCTCCAGCTGCCGCACTTGCTGCTGATTCATCACCTGGGATTCGATCCCCACCCTGCCGAGCATTTCAGCCTCTTTGATGCCTCCCTCGAGACCCTTTTGCGTCAGGTACAGTATCAAGGCACCCCGATGCGCAAAGGCGAACTCCAGGCCCTCCAGCGCGGCCAGCTCATCGAAGAGATCCATGCTGGCGCGGCTCAGTTCCGCGAGCACCGGGGTCGATTGCAAAGCACGGCGCTTGGTGGCGGCCCGACTGAACTTCCACAGCCACGAGATCAGCTCGAAACTCAGCCGGGGCTTGATGTAGAAGGGGCTCTCAGGGTTGAGCATCCATTTGAGTCCCTGGGCCACTACCCCGGGCGCCGCCAGAGGGATACTGTGGCTCGGAACGATCAACCCTGCATTGCCCCAGGAACACCCGGAGCAAATTTCATCCTTTTCAACCAGGGCAACGCTGAAGCCCCGCTCCACGAGGTAGTAGGCCGAACAGACCCCCACGGCGCCGCCACCGATGACTAGGACATCCGGCTCGTGATTCACGATCGTCTTTTCATCCCGTTCCCGCTCCCGCCCCCGAAAGGAACGCTGCGGTCAGCCGTACGACACAAGTGACCCGAGGGGGCCCTATCAGGCCACGGTAAATCCGTCATAAAGACTCCGCGCGACTTCTCCATCTGGCTTCCGTTTGGAATCAGCGTGACAAAGGGCCGAATCTTGCAACAATACGGAAGAGGTACGACCGCGGCAAATTGTGCGCAAAGCGCCGCCGTCCATGCCACCGGAATCTTTTTGGGACTCTGACAAATCGAGGAGCTCGCGTCATGTTTCAGCACGTACTGGTACCGGTAGATCTGAGCGAGAAGAACGGGAAGGCGCTCACCCTCGCTCTGGCACTGGCCACTCAGGAACGATCGTCCGTGACCGTGCTCCACGTCATCGAGGTCATCGAGAACCTACCCTTCGAGGACCTGAAAAGCTTCTACGCGCAACTGGAGGAAAAGGCCTCCGCGCACCTGGGCAAGCTCTCGGCTCCGCTACTCGATAGAGGGGTCACCGTAAACCAGGAGATCGTCTACGGCAAGCGGGTCGAAGAGATCCTGAAGAAGGTGGAGGAAAGCCTCATCGACCTGATCGTTCTGAGCTCCCACAAGATCGATCCGGGTCAAGGTCCCCGGAACTGGGGGACGTTGAGCCACCAGGTGGGCGTGCTCGCGCCTTGCAACATTCTGCTGGTGAAGTAGAAATTCCCGAGTAGCGGGTTTTGGGCTAACATGGGGCGTATAGATTGCACACTGCACCGTCACCTCGGGGGATACCCATGAACAACGCGAGAAAACCACCGGAAGAATCCCGTGCGGAGACCACCGACACTCCGCACGACATGGATCGGCGCACCTTCGTGCGGACGACACTTGCCGGAGCGCTCGGCGGGACGATTCTTTCCGGAGCCGGTCTGGGCTCGGGTTGCTCTTCGGTTCGGAAAACGTTCGCGGCACAAGAGGATGCACCCCCGTTTGGCATGCCGGGGCCCTTTCCCGGTCGTGTGGTCGAGGTCCGCCACCTCGGATCCATCAAGGGGAATGAGTTGGTGCAGGAGCCTGTGGGAGACATGGTGGACCAGGGCATGCAGGATCTGGTTGGAGCGCCCGATGCCACGCAGGGCTGGCGCTACTTCTTCGAGCCGGGGGACGTGGTCGGGATCAAGGTCAATCCCGTCGGCGCGCCCCATGCCATCTCCAGCCACGAGCTCGTGCACGAGGTCGTCGCGGGGCTCGAGAGCGCCGGAGTCGCGCGCAAGGACATCATCGTCTTCGAGCGTTTCCGGCGACAGTTTCTCGCTGCGGGCTACAAGAAGCACCTGCCAGACGGCGTCCGCTGGGAGGCCTCCTCGGAGGACTACGACCCGGTCCAGCTCGACATCGAGGGCTACGACCCGGACGTCTACTACGAGATGGATCTCGTCGCTCACGGGCACCACGATCCCAGCGACCCGCGGACGAGGAGGTCTCATCTCTCGCTCGTCGTCTCCCGCAAAGTGCAGAAGATCGTTAATCTACCCGTGCTGAAGGACCACTGCTCGGCCGGCGTCACCATGGCGCTCAAAAACATGTCGCATGGCTTCGTGAACAACGTCAACCGCAGCCACGCGACACACAGCGCGAACGCGTGCAACACCTTCATTCCTGCCATCTGCACCCTGCCACAGATCCGCTCGAAGGTGGTGCTTCACATCATGGATGGGCTGAGGGGCATGTTCGACGGTGGACCGGGCGGCAGCAGGAAAACGGTGTGGGACTATCACACCCTGTTCTTCTCGACCGACCCTGTCGCTATGGACCGTATCGGCTGGGAGATCGTCGATGGCAAGCGGCTCGAGCGCGGACTGCCGGTGGTGGCAGAGGCGCGCTGGAAGCCTCCGCAGAACGACGAGGAGCGCCGTACCCACAGCTTCCGGCAGCCGGAGCACATCGAGCTCGCGGCGGCCCTCGGACTCGGCGTCTTCCACCGGGACAAGATCGACCTGCGCAAGCTCGACCTGACGCCGGGATAGCGATGCGAACCAGTCAGACCCTATCGGGCCTACCTCCGATGCGCAGCGGCGCTCGGGTCTCACCAGACAGGGGAATTTTACGCGCCCCCGCTGGTTTTTTCGCGCTTCCTGATCCCGCGGATCACGGGGCGTCACACCGGTCGCAACAAGACCCGGCGGAGTCCCTGCCCGAAAAATCCCCCAGTCTTTCACAATTCTCACACGTTTCCCGGGTCGAAAAAGTCCTGCGTCTTTGCAAGCGGGTCTAACACTCGCCAAGCAAGGAGCCAAAGGAAAGCACCTCGCGAGTGCCACGGAATTTGCATCGCACACCATCGACGAAGACAAAGATGGCGCTCTGATGAACTTTCCGGTGAGGCCGCGCCGAGCCGTTGGCTTCCGGTTTCAAATGGACCCAATCGAAGGAGGGTAACCATGAAGTTAGTGCCAAGCGTCTCCCGTCGTTGGCGTTACGATGGCGGCTTCAGTTTGGGAAATGTCGGCTCTTTGCCGCTTTTGGAGGTAGGACCAATGTGTTTGCTAACAAAACCCCAGTTGGCCGTGTTTGTGGCAATTTTTTGTGTCGTCTTTGCTGCCGAAAAGACCGTTACGGCGCAGGAAACGCTGTATATTAAAGCTCACAATGATAAACCCGCTGGCACTGCTGGTGTCAGAATCACTGTTGATGCCAAGGACGCGGGAGATGGGAACCTCCTCACGACGGACCTCTTTTGGAACGCGAATGACGACAGCTACTCTGCGAAGACGTTGAGTATTCCCTCTGCAACGCGAATCCTGCGGTTCACCTTTAAAGATGATTGCTGTGGTGCTTGCGCCCTCGGTTGCGGCAGTTGCGATCCTGTCGGGCAACCGGACTGTGACCGCAATGCGGCCATTGACTTCTTTACCGTGTTCGGCATTCTGCGCCTGGGCACGTCTTTCGATCGCACAGGGTCCCCTGGCTGCGCTGCGGGATCGGCCGGAGGAAGAACGGCGGTCGTGTGTGGGCAGGAGGGGGCGTTCGTGGAGTACGACATCGCACCCTGCCCGGACCTTCCGGTCAAGTGGTCGCAACTTCCCAGCGACGAGGGCTTTGTCGGTCCCTCCAGCATCAACTGGCTGGATATGGCGGAGAACGTCGTCACCGCCGACGACTTCGTGTCGGACGGCCGCCGCATCCTCGGGGTGAGGTTCTGGGGGTCCGACGTTCCTCCAGGTGGCCCCGTTGACATTGATGGGTGGCTCATCAGCTTCCACGCTGACGGCGGTAGCGGCGTGCCGACGGACCTGCTCGGGCTCTACTTCTGCCCGAAGGAAAAGATCGCCATGGAACCGACCGCCATCGGAACCTGCATCTCGACCCGCGTAGTAGTCGAATACTGTGTCCTGCTGGACAATTGCTGCCCCATTCATATCGATCGCGTGGACCCACGAGACGACAGCAGGCCTGCCAGCGCCGAGTGCTTCGCGGAGGTAGCGGAGTCCCGCTACTGGCTGGACGTTCAGGCTGTCGTGGGACACACCTACGACCCTGTGACGTGTGCGCTGCTGAACACGGACACGTCGGCCTCCGGCAACTTCTGGGGCTGGCACAAGAGCCCAGGTCTCACTCTGGACCCACCGGTCGCCGGTGAGGTGGCGATGGACGAAGATGACTGGGTCTATACCTGGCAGGCCTTGCCGCTTCCTGTTTGTGATCAGGACAAGAATCAGGCCTTCGAGCTCCTGACCCGCGAGCCACCGCGTTTCAAGCGCGGCGATGTCACCTGCGACGGCTGCGTGAACTTTTATGACGTCCAGCGTCTCCTCGGCAGCGGCTTGGGTGGCGGGCCACCCCTCTGCTGCGACGATGCAGCGGACGCCAACGGCGACGGCTTCCTTGACCATGTAGTAGACGCATTGTTCATTGCGATGTATCTTGCCGGGGGGGCCCCGCCTCCTGCCCCCGGGCCCACCGTCTGCGGGACCGACCCGATGGATGACGAACTCGATTGCAAAGACTACCCAGAGGAGGCCTGTCACGCCGAGTGCAATCTTCGGTTGCCGTGTGACTGCAACGAGGATGGAGTCATCGACATTTCCGATTTTGTCTGTATGCTGAACTTCTTGTTCAACGGTATTCCCCCCGCGCTACCTTGTGGGAACAGGCCGGCTCAGCTGAATCTGTTCGATGCGAACGCGGACGGTGACATAGATCTCTCCGACGCCATTTTCAAGCTCGGGTGGTTTTTCAACGGCACAGACTACCCGGGCCCGCTCGCAGACCACCCGCGTATGTGCCTCGACGGCACCTGCTTAGATTGCATCCTGGTTCCGGATTGCCCGGAGAATTGCCCTCCTTGATTGTAGCGTTGGTGCCAACATTCAAAAGGCGTATTGTAGTCGAAGTACGAAGGAAGTATCCCGATTGCGCCCGCTGAAGGCAGCCGGACCTTGGTCGGCAATCGTCCGTGTAAACTCGACGGTCACCCGAAAGCTCGAGGTCGCGTACCAGTTCAACGCACCCGTGAAGGTGCGAAACTCTTGCGAGGATTGGACGTAATTGGTCACGCCGAAACGGAAGAAATCTCGGTCCATATCCGCGTTGGTGTAGCGGATGGCCAGCTCGAACGCACCGGGGCCTCTTTTGTGCGCTGGTCCGCCCCAGAGCGGCCTGGCCGGGTGCACCCTCGCTCCGCCCTCACGTATCCTGAATGGACGAGAGTCGTAGATCTCTCCGGTCAGCAGCCAGGAAGCCGTCGCTTCCCACGAGCCAATTTGGCCCCGTAAGCTCTTCTTGCCTTGAGGGGTCTCGAGGCCAACCAGACTACCCTCCACAAGCTCGTAGGTGATACGGAAGGGGCCCATGTCGGAGCCGGCCGTATAGTGAATGAAGTAGCCTTCCTCCGCTCGTAGATCCGGAGTGACGAAGAGCTTGTTCCGCAGAGGCGTAGCGATATCCAGGTTCCCTCTGAAGTCAGGCAAGTAGGCGAACGCCGCGCCGGCGAACAGACCGGACAACAGGGGAATATCGTAGTGGAAAAAGGAAACAGACGTATCCGAGCCACTAAAGGGATAGGAGACGATACGCGCCGACAACTGCGGGCTGTCACGCTTCTGACCGAAGAGATCGAAGCCCTCACCGGCGGCCGCAACCAGGTCGTAATAAAAGATGCTGGGGTGAATTTCTCCATCCAGCCTCAAGGCGAGGTCCGTAACCCCGTCGAGAAGCGATGGATAGCCGTAGCCGACGAAAGGGAGGTCTTCTTCCTGAACCGAGTACTCGTATCCGAGTGGGATCTCGATCAATCCTGCTGTCGCCCGAAGCCACGACTTCGGCTCATAGTAGAGCCAGGCTTCTTCGAGGCCGTAGCGGGTGTCCGTTCCCTTGAGATCGGCAGCCAGCCGGAATCGCCAATCCTCGGCGATGGAACCGTCGAGGCGAGCCACGGCACGGTCGATTCTGACGCCGGAATCTCGGTTGTTGCGCGGATCGTACTTGAGGACGTCGAGGGCAAAAACTCCACCCGCATGCAAGCGGGGCAATCCGTCGGGCCCCTCGAAGACGATTCCCTCATCGGGGGTCAAGCGCAGGCTGGAGCAAGTCGATGACGACGGGAGATCACCGTCTGGCGGATGCGGGGTTGAGCCCACACTGCGGCATCCTGCAGGGATGCTCAGCAGCAGCAAGAACCCGCGGACCCATGCCCGCGTACTGTGTAACGCACTTCCACCAGAGCTTCCGTAAAGGCTGGTCAATTTAGTGCGGCGGTGGGGCGAGCGACACGATTTCCTTGCGAGTCTGTAGCCACTTCTCAAAATCTTTCTGCCCCTCCCAACGAGGCTCTCCCCGCGGGCCGGCCGAGTCAAGGCTTTCTTGCAAGATGGAGGGAAGCACCCTCGACTCGTCCCTTGTGGTCGTGGTGTTTGGGTCAACCGCCTCTCGCCGAGGCGCGGCGAAGTCAAGTCGCCCGGGCAGCACGCGACCTGGGGGGTTTCCCTACGCTGAAGGACCCTGGCGTAGGGAGTGATCCCCCTCTGCCCTGCCCAAGACGACGGGCCAGTAAGCGGTAGATGTCCAAGGGACCGGAGGGTGTATAATTGCGGTTCTGAATATCTGAATAAACGTACGGCTATTCGCTATTCGTTTGGGTCCTGAATTTCTCCAACCGTCTGCATTCATCTACTAGAAAACTCTCCAGAAAATGGATGTTGAGTTCACACTGAACGGGCAAAGCTTTCGGTGCCCCACGGGGTGCACGGTAGCAGCGGCCCTCTTCCTTCTGGGCCGGCGCACGATGCGTCTTTCTGCCAGGGACGGCACCGCGAGATCTTTGTTTTGCGGCATGGGAATCTGCTACGACTGCGTGATGCGCATCGACGGGCAGTCGAACGTCAGAGCCTGTCAGACCGTAGTGCAACCCGGAATGAAGGTCGAAGTCCAGCAGGGCGAGGGCGAGTTGGGAGACGACGCATGACGAAAACCGACCTCCTCATCGTCGGGGGTGGGCCCGCCGGAATGAGCGCCGCGACCGAAGCGGCTTCGCACGGAGTCCACTGCCACCTGGTGGACGAAAACCCAGCACTGGGTGGCCAGATCTATCGTCAAGCAGGAGCTGCGGACCATCACCAGACCGACCGAGATGATACGCTGGCTCGGAAGGTCGAGCGTCGCGACGACCGCATCACGATCCTGCGTGAAGCCTCTGCTGTGGCCGTGTTCGATGGGCGAAAGGTCGCGCTCTCACGGAAAAATTCCACCGAATTGGTCGACACGGACGTGCTGATTCTCGCTTCAGGTGCTTACGAGTATGTCCCTCCTTTCCCCGGCTGGACTTTACCTGGTGTTATGACTCCCGGGAGCGCTCAGATCCTTGCCAAAACGATGGGTGTTTCCCCGGGCAAGCGCTTGCTGCTTTCTGGGAGCGGCCCCTTCCTGCTCGCTGTAGCCAGCAGTCTCCTGAAAGTCGACGTCGAAATCGTAGCCATTCTCGAAGCGTCTCCCAGGTGGCCCTGGGTCACGCTCCCGTTTCGCGCCTGGAAGAACCTCGACAAGTGGAAAGAGGGGTGGCAGTACGTCTCGGAGCTGAGGAATGCAGGAATACGCATCCGCCACGGCCGCATCGTCGTCTCGGCAAACGGCGACAACGACCTCACCTCGGTGTCTCATGCTGCGGTCGACCGCGACTGGCATCCTGACCGCTCCAAAGTGGAGACGGAGGACGTCGACACACTGTGCGTTGGGTATGGATTCGTGCCACGCGTCTTCCTGGCTCAGCTCGCCGGTTGTGAATTGGAATATCGCTCGGAAATTGGTGGCTGGATCCCCCGCAGGAATGCCGACATGTGCACCACGGTACCGAATATTCTATCGGCGGGGGACGGCGCCGGCGTAGCGGGTGTCCTGGTCGCCACCCTCGAAGGAAGGCTTGCCGGCCTCGTTGCGGCGCGCCGGCTCGAGGCGATCGGGGACGCTGAGCTTACCTCGCTGCGCCGGCCTATCGACGCTGAGCTGAAGCGCTTGACCCCTTTCCGCAAGGCGCTGGACCGCATCTCTCGGATACGTCCGGGCCTCAATTCCCTTGTGGACGACGAAACGGTCGTCTGCCGCTGTGAGGAGCTCCGGTGGAAGCAGGTACGAGAATCCGTAGCGTTTGGTGGAACGAACTTTCGGACGTTGAAGGTGCAATCGCGCGTGGGAATGGGACCTTGTCAGGGGCGATTCTGCTGGCCGGCGATGGCGCGACTGGTCGCCGAACAGAGCGGTTGTGATCCGAAAGACGTCGGACCATCGAGTCCCCGGCCCCCTATTCGTCCGGTCACCCTGGGTGCCCTCGCCGCGGGGGTGGGAGGGGAATCGTGAACCGGCACTCGGACGTCGTCGTTGTCGGAGGGGGCGTGATCGGCTGCAGCGTGGCCTGGTCCCTTAGCAAGAGGGGACTGTCGGTGACTCTGGTCGACAAATCCTTTCCTGGGAGGGCGACCTCCGCGTCGGCGGGAGGACTCTGGCCGATCGGTGAATCCATTGGCCTCGGCTGTGGAGTCATTTACCACGCCGCTGCAGGGGAGGAAAGCCCTGGCGAGCATCCAGAGCCGCTCCCATCTGACTTCATGAACTTTTTGTGTGAGAGCAACAATCGTTTCCCTTCTCTGTCGGCCGAACTTGTGCGCCAGACGGGTCTCGACATCGAGGCCGAGTCGGGCACGGGGCTCCTTTATCTCCTTTTCACTGAAAAAGACGAAAAACATGCCGATTACCTTCTCGACTGGGTCGGCATCAACGGCGCCAGAGTGTCGCGCTTGTCCCAGCGGGAAGCTTTGGAGAAGGAACCTCTTCTCAGTCCCGATCTGCGAGGGGCGATCCATTTTCCGGGTGACAACCAGGTCAATCCCATGTACCTGGCGGAAGCCCTGAAGCGAGGGGCCTGTGCCAACGGCGCCCGTTTCGTGTCAGAAACGGAAGTAACGGGACTGACGCTTCGCAACAATTCCGTCAAGGAGGTCAGGACCACCCGAGGGAGTATCGCCTGCGGCGCGCTGGTAAACGCCGCCGGTGCCTGGAGCGTCCGGCTGGCCCGTATGGCAGGCCTCGAGCTGGCCGTCTATCCCGTCCGCGGTCAGATCGTCTGTACTCACGCCCTGAAGAAGACGCTTCACTGCAACCTCAGCGCGAGTCACTGCTATCTCCTTCAGAAGGCGCACGGTGAGGTTCTCATCGGGAGCACCACCGAACGCTGCGAATACGACGTGGGGGTGCGTTTCGAGGACCTTTGTGCACTCTCTGCAGGTGCTGTCCGCGCCGTGCCCGCGCTGCAGGAGGCCGGGGTCAAGCGCACGTGGGCTGGCCTGCGTCCCGGAACACCGGACGAGTTGCCGATCCTTGGCCCTGTCGCACAACTGGGCAACTACTTCAACGCGACCGGTGGCTTCCGCACAGGAATCGTCGCCGCTCCACTCACTGGTGAGATTGTCGCCGCTTATGTCACTGAGGATGCTCTCCCCTTCCCGGCAGAACCGTTCCTCCAGTCTCGCTTCGACGACGTAAACCGGGATGCTCCGAGCTCCACGGGTCCTCGAGAGGCTCGAACAAGCGCGGAAACTCCGTTCGCCCCGTCGCCGCTCGGCCACCGCCGGGACTGAGAGAAGAAGACAGGAACGCTCGACCTGCCTCAAGGGCTTAGTGCATCATTGTGGTGCAGGCGTCCCGCCTGCAAACCTAAAGCTTGATTACCAAGAAAGCGGGCGAGACGCCTGCACCACAATGCGTTTAGAATCACATCGCCACGACTTTCCCTCGCGCGGCGGACTACAGACGCTGCAGGATCCTTCATGACGAAGCACTTTTCCCTCGCTCGACAAACGTTTCTATGGACGACGGCCGTCGCAGCCTGCTTCCTGACCGCGAACCTGGCGCACGCTCTTGCCCCACAGCCCAAGCCCAACATCTTGTTCCTTCTTGCGGACCAGTGGCGCGCCGACGCTCTGGGTTACACGGGCGACCCCAATGTCAAAACACCGAACATCGACAAGCTCGCGAGCCAAGGCGTCAACTTCACGCACGCGGTCGCGGGGTGCCCGGTGTGCTGTCCTACGCGAGCTTCCCTGATGACCGGTCAGCGTCCTCTGACGCACGGAGTCTTCATGAACGACGTGCCCCTTCGCGACGAGGCGGTCACGATCGCGGAGGTGCTCGCGGCTTCCGGCTACCGCACGGGCTACATCGGCAAGTGGCATCTCGACGGCCGCGGAAGGTTGAGCTACACGCCCCCCGAAAGGAGGCAGGGCTTCCAGTACTGGAAGGCCATCGAGTGTACCCACCATTACAATGAGTCCTTTTACTACGGCGACAGCCCCGAAAGGAAAAAGTGGGAAGGTTACGACGCCATTTCTCAGACTCGCGATGCCCAGGCCTACATTCGAGAGCACGCCAAAGAGGACAAGCCCTTCTTTCTTTTTCTCGCGTGGGGCCCACCGCACGCGCCCTATGACACCGCGCCGGAGAAGTACAGGGCCCTGTACAAGCCATCGACGATCAAGCTGCGCCCGAACATCCCGCACCATTATCGCCGGCAGGCTCGAGAGGACCTGGCCGGCTATTATGCCCACGCCACGGCTCTGGACGACTGCGTCGCGGATTTGCGGACCACGCTCGCTGAGGCTGGTATCGCCGAGAACACGATCCTCGTCTTCACCTCGGAGCACGGCGACTTGCTCGGCTCCCACGGGTTCTACAAGAAGCAGCAGCCGTATGACGAATCCATCCGCGTGCCGCTCCTCATTCACTACCCCAAGGGCCTCGACGTTCAAGGGCGTACGCTCGATGCTCCCGTCAACTCCGAAGACATCCTGCCCACGCTCCTGGGTCTTTGCGCGGTCGAGATACCCGCCTCCGTCGAGGGCCTCGACTACAGCGGCTACTTGCGCGGTAAGAAGAATCCGTCCGACGGTGCGACGCTCATCACCTGCCCCCAACCCTTCGGCCAGTGGGCTCGCACCTGGGGCGGCCGTGAGTTTCGCAGCATTCGCACCCGGCGCTATACCTTTGCTCGCGACCTGAGAGGTCCCTGGCTCCTTTTCGACAACGAGAAAGATCCGTTCCAGCTCGACAACCTCGCCAACCGGACCGAACACGCCGAGCTCCAGAAAAAACTGGATGGAATCTTGACAAGAAAGCTCAAAGAAACGGCGGACGACTTCCTTTCCGGGCAGGCCTATCTAGAAAAGTGGGGTTACGTCGTGGACGAAACGGGAACCGTGCCGGTGCGAGAGTAAATACCCACGCTGCCGACCTTGGCCGCGACCTTGGCCGCGACCAAGGCGGGAGCGGCCAACTTCTTCGCGTTGGATCCAGGCGCCAACTTCTTCGCGTTGGATCCAGGCGCCAACTTCTTCGCGTTGGATCCAGGCGCCAACTTCTTCGCGTTGGATCCAGCCACCAACTTCTTCGCGTTGGACCTAGCGACCAACTTCCTCGCACCCTTTGGTGGGGCGGTCGGGAGACCGCCCCACAGCATGAGCGTTTCGTCATCTGACGAAGCCAGAAGGCGAAACGCTTACTGAATACACCCCTCCGTCTCGCAGCCCAGAAGGTCTTCCG